>VFQS010000097.1_pt1 | contig 119447 bp, 95 predicted proteins | sample 3512361 | NCBI WGS metagenome assembly VFQS01 (sample SAMN10412375, study PRJNA504923) | tailings metagenome | isolation source: Relicate 1 Philex TSF3 active mining | place: Philippines | reverse complement strand
GACTCGAACCCCCGACATTCTCGGTGTAAACGAGACGCTCTACCAACTGAGCTAAGCGCCCTTTTTTGCGGTCGTTTTTTTGACCTCAATTAATATAGCAGATAGAGATCGCATTTAGTCAAACTTTTTTGAAAAATCTGGTAAGTTTTTTCAAAATTGATGTTTGATTTAGCTGCAAACGCTTATAAACTAGCAGTCTACACAATTAATTGACGCGCAATTTTATTAGTGCGCTCAATTAACATTGGCAGATCAAGGGTGGTTAGCTGACCACGATCGACAATTTTACGACCGTTGATAAAGCTATAGTCCACCGATGGCACTGGACAAAAAATTAACGCTGAGACTAGATCTTGCTGTGCACCTGCAAATTGCGATCGCTCAATATCAATAGCAATAAAATCAGCCGCCATATTGGGAGCGATCGCGCCAATATCATCTCGCCCCAAAACCTTCGCGCCACCAAGAGTCGCAATTTCTAAAATATCCCTCGCACTCATGGATGTAGGATCGCACTCATTTACCCGTGCTAATAAAAATGCGGTGCGAGCCTCTTGTAACAAGTTACCTGTGTCATTAGAAGCTGAGCCATCTACACCTAAACCCACAGGAACCCGATGATTCAACATTTTCCGAATCGGGGCAATCCCACTAGCTAAACGCATATTGCTACAAGGACAATGCGCGACCCCTGTACCTGTGCGCCCAAACTTTAAAATGGCATCATCGCTAAGTTTCACGCAATGAGCGTGCCAAACATCATCACCAAGCCAACCTACAGACTCAGCATAGTCTTCAGGCGTTTTACCAAATTTGGTCAGGCTATAGTCAATATCGGATTGGTTTTCAGCAAGGTGCGTATGTAGTCTGACACTGGTATACGATCGCGCCATATTTGCCGATTCACGCATTAAGTCCGTAGAAACGGAGAAAGGTGAGCATGGAGCTAAGGTCATCCGCAACATTGCATAGCGCGAAGAATCGTGATATTGCTCGATCAGTCTTTGCGAATCCTTGAGAATATCAGCTTCTTTTTCAACTAAGCGATCTGGTGGTAGACCTCCTTGGCTTTCACCAAGGCTCATACTCCCGCGACTAGCATGAAACCTCAGCCCGATCGATTGGATGGCATCAATTTCATCATCTAGTTGGCAATCATTGGGGTAGATATAGAGGTGATCGCTAGCAGTCGTACAGCCAGAGAGAATTAATTCGGCGGCTGCCATCTGAGCACTAACATAGATACTTTCTGAGGTTAAATTTGCCCAAATAGGATAAAGCGTCTTTAGCCAATTAAACAGATCGCAGTTTTGAGCAGCAGGGATAACCTTCGTAAGGACTTGAAAAAAATGATGATGGGTATTCACCAAACCTGGTAAGACAATATGCTTGTTCTGTAGGTCTAAGACTTCATCTGCAGTCTGTGGTAGTTCCGATGTCAGCCCAACTTGTTCAATGACATGATCTCGCACAAATATGGCAGCATTGCGGAGTTCGCGGCGATCGCGATCCATGGTTACTAGAGTATGGATATTTTTAACTAGAAGGGTTGGCATTAGGTTATATGTTTTTTATGAATGCATTAGGCAATAACAAGACTTTTTTCAGTAATTGCGTTAAAGTTGATAAGTCTTCGTAAACTTAGAAAGATACCAATTATTATTGATCAAGGAAGTTTTGAGATTTGTGTGGTACTAGACTGTACATAGACCGATCTAGCATTCCTAAATTTTAGAGGTAGAAAAAATCTTAAATCGTTACTTTTCTACTACATAATTTGTCAACAGATAACCTATACAATGTAGCGAAATGAGGCTAGACAACGCCCAGCTATGAGTAATATTTTCTTGCTTCCACCCAACCTAAATAAAAAAGAGCGCTTTGCCGCTTTTTGGGAATATCTATTAGAGAATATTCACGATTTAGGGCAAGAGTTTGTGGATTTCTTGATGCAGCGATCAGGAAAGCATAGCTCAAATTTCCTTAAAGCTATCAGCTATCCATCTATTTCCGATGAGATCCAGCCTGACGTAGTTTTAGAATGCCAAGATTTTGACATTATCTGTGATCACCGCTTAGAAAGTGAATTAAGCAAGCATTCTCTCGATGCTTACTTTGTTTTAGCTAAGCTTCAGCAAAAGCCGACCTATGTAGTGTTGATTAGTAATAGCTATTGCTTAATTGATCCTGAAATCCTAACTAGTGAGACAGCACAACGCTATTATCTCAAGCCTCGTGATGATCTCAATTCTTCAATGCCATACTTCTGCTGGCAAGATATATATGCCCTTGTCTCGCAAAGGCAGGAACGAATTGCCCATGAATTTACAGAATACATGCATTTCATGGATATGCAGCCTTGGCAACATAGTACATGGGGGCAGTTGTTTCTTAATCCTGATGTAGCTAGAAATTTTAGTGATCAATGGTCATTAGCCGTAGATTATTTACAAGAATTGGGGATTAATTCTAAGCGTAGTGGCTATAGTGCTTTAGAGATTGTTTATCCTTTGCCTTGGTTGCAGTTGCTATACATCCATGTGTCAAGATCAATACAACACAATGATCTGCAAGCTATTAGTCCTTATTTAGTGGCAACGATTTGGATTAAGGGAGATGAAATTAGTCAGATTCGAGCTTTTCATGGCATTTCTGAACAGTTTACTTTGCCAGAAAATGATGATGTCCTCATCGAAATTAGAGCTAGTCTTGCTGATGGCCTTTGGATGATGAAAACTGGCAATCGACCCAAATTAGCAGCAACGTACTATACATCACTTGATCGCATTGTTTCGTCAGACCGTGAGCAAATGAAGCAAAATTTGTTAGCCTTCACCAAAGCAGTTTTTAATCATGCTAAATCTATTTAAAAAGGGGCGCTCTGTGCCCCTTTTTAAATATCGAGGCAACGAACTGGTTTCTGTTTAAAAAGAGAGGTGCTCTGCACCTCTCTTTTTAAGTTACTTCCAGACTGCGAGTTACCTCAACGTAGATATTTTCAAGACGAACTGGTTGACGCATGATCGAATCGATCGCAATGCCATCAAAATATTCCAAAATTTCTTTTAGCTCTAGTGCTTTTGGTAGCCAAAAGCTTAGCTCACGACCATAGTGACGATATTCAAAACCTAGCTCGATCGCTCTGGCGATCGCAAGGTCTTCATCGGGGGTGCAGACCAGAACAATTTCCTTGGCAGGTACATATTTACGAAGTTCTTCGAGGCTACCTTCAGCAAGCAAACTGCCTTGTTTGATGATGCCAATACGTTGACACAGGCGTTCTGCTTCGTCGAGGAGGTGAGTAGTTAATAAAATTGCTGTATCTTGGCTACTTAAATTGCGAATTACTTCCCAAATTTCGTAACGAGCCTCAATATCCAGTCCCGTTGTTGGTTCATCTAACACCACTAACTGCGGTTGATGGACAAGGGCGATCGCCATACTCAGACGACGTTGCATTCCCCCACTGAGTGTATCGGCGATGCTTTTGGCGCGATCGCCAAGTCCCACTAGTTCTAAACAATACTTGGCTTGCTTACGACAAAGTTCATTACTCAATCCATACAGTTGACCAAAAAATCGCAGATTTTCTTCGCAGGTTAAACTCTTATAAAAGATATTTTCCTGTGGAGCAATCCCAATTAGCGATCGCATCGCCCCTGATGAAGTTTGACCATTCATCATTACACTACCGCGATCGGCTTTAATCAAACCGCACAGAATGCTAATTGTGGTGGTTTTCCCAGCTCCATTCGGTCCGAGTAAGCCGTAAACTTCACCTGATTGGATAGCAAAGCTCAAGTCCTGCAAAACTTGCTTCTTTCCATAAGATTTACAGATTTTGCGAACCTCTAGCACGAATATATCTATCTCTCTTAAAAGTATGCTTAAAGTATAGCAATCACCATTACACAACCCCAAAGGTTACAGCGCATTAAAACCCAGATAAATCTTTGAGAGCGCGGCGAAGCCACGCTCTCAAAGATTTATAGTTGATTAACAAAAGAGCGTGACGCACACTGAGCCACACCCTTTTGCTTTAATACTGCAATATTGTATATTCGCCCTGAGGTGACAGCAAAGTAGACTCAATTTGATTTTTAACTAATGGGCTGACATACTCGGCATTATTCAGACATTCCACCAAAAGCTTATTAGCATCGTGATATGTCCGCAGTATTTTAAGTTGGTTTTCGCTAAATTGCCATTCCTGTGAACCCTTGCGATGTTGCACAATTAGGCTGCGTAATTTTTTTGACCAGTCCAGCCCCTTAGCTTGCCACCATTTAGAGAAATTCTCACGATCTTTATAAGGATCAGCAAATTTCTGACGTAAAAACTGTAATCCCTTGTGAAGATCAGGTTCAAGGATGCAGGCTAATTCTAAAATTCGATGATTAGCAAAATATAGCGCAAGGTCGAGGTTGAGGGCGAGATTAATTGTGTAATCAATATCCACCTCTGTTTCCATATTGTTATCAAAGCCTAGAGCTTTGGTTCTTGCTCTCTCTAAAGAACGTGAATGGGCAATATCTAGAGCGCGTGCGCGATCAAGCGATCGCGTATTCTCCAAATCAATGTCTAAATACAGCGCCCGAATCGTCACTGCCTTGTAGGGAGTTTTCATCTGAATTGATTGCTGATTTACCCATGACAAAAATGATTGGAGGTGTGGATCTTTGATCACAAGTTCATCTATTTTGCGTTTCATCATCTGCAACATGTGATCGGCTTGCTGGGAAATACTAACTGTCATGACGATCACTCCATGCCAACGGTTGAGATACATCCTCTCTAGCAAATATTTTTGGGCATCCGCAGGGTTGCTATTGGCAATACGATAAGCTGCGAGGTAGTCATGTAAGGTGGTATGGCAAAGCCTATGAACACCTTTAGCAGTTTCAATTAATAAGCTATGTCGCCACTTCAGAATTTGAAAAAATTGATCGCGATCAATCACTACATTAGCTAAGTTACGACTAGCCCTAATACAAGCATGAAAGTCATCTTCTAGTTCATTGTTTTGCCAAACATAGCCATGGCGATCAAGTGAAACGATCGCTATATAGGAAAGCAAATCTTGTTTTTGGGCAACTGATAGGGATTGATTTGCTGAATTGGGTAAGCATTTAGTCTGCTCCCATTTGCTTAATAGCAAATTGAGAACTTCCTGATAAAAGTTAGGCTTAAGATATTCACAACTGTTGAAAGCTGTACAAATATGTGTCAAAAGCAGAGGGTTCTTCGCAACTTCGGCTAAGGGTTGATTAGTATTGAGTAGTTGTTGGAATTTATCTAATTTTTTAGATGACTGAGGACAGGTAGTTTGAAACCATTTTTCTGCAAATTCTGCTATTTGTGATTCTTGGAAAGGAGCAACTTCTATAGTTTTAAAAGACTCCAAAATATGGCTATAGACTGGATTACGGGTAGACACTACCATCCGATTTTTAGGATAGAGATCGCTAAAACTTAAAATTTGATAAGCAACTTCAGTTCGACAATTGTCTGGTAGTTCATCTAATCCGTCCCACAGTAGAAGAAGATTTCCTTCACTTAATAGATGTTCTAGTAAATTTTTAATTGATAGTCCTTCTAATATGTCATTAGCTAATCCATAGCTAGTAAATTGGGATTTCAGCCATGTAAATGGATTGCCAAGGGAATTAGTCCCATGAAAGTTACTTATATCTACTAGCGATCGCAATGGCAAAAATATTGGTAAATAATCAGATAGGATTTGGTCAGTAATACAAGCTAAAGACCAATATTTAAGTAATGTGGTTTTACCTGCCCCTAAACCACCAGTTACTAGTAGCTTGTTGTATGTTTCTAGGGCTTGATTTGCCTGAATTGAGGATGGATTTAACTTCGCTAAATAAAATCGATCATATTGTTCAGGAGGGACATTAGGGAACGTCTCATTCAGATCCAGATATTGGCTACTTGGTAAATCGGTAAAGACTTCAATATCCGTATATAGATCATGTAAATACAGAGGCGTATTAATATCAATGACTCTGAGGCGATCGCATTGACGAATTAAAGCAGAAGCAATATGGCGACGTATTTTCTGAACAAACTGATTTGGTTGGCAGGCATCCATTTCTTCATCAATTGGGGCATTATTTTCTGAATTTACAGAAACATCACTGAAGTTCGCAATTACTTGCATCTCCTTGTCAGAGATGGTGTGACCATTTGTCAATTCGTTCTTCGTGAGCTTATCCTCTGTTACATCTGATGTTACATCTTGACTGTTTAAGTTATCTGATTTTTTTTGGGTTTGATCTTCAGGGGAATTGATGGGGATTTGTAGCTTTTCACAAACTAGGTTATAGGTATTGCGGTCAACAATTTCTCCATTCAAAAAGTTGTCAACTAGTTGCACTGAGATACCAAGCTCACTTGCCAACTGCAAGGAAGTATAGCCATTATTTGAGAGTTCTTCCTTAGCTTTTAAAATGGCTTCTGACGGCGCTCTTAGCATCAATGCTGCAACCATAATTCTAATTCCTCATCTTTCAATTATCTTGCTGTATAGCAGCCCTAAATCATTTGTAGATTTTTGGGTTTGTGGAAGCGCACACACCCAAAAGGGGGCGCTTCTACAAACCATTTAGGATTGCTATATCTGTTTGTAAATAATGAGTATGCACTTTTTGCAAACAAAAAATCAATCCTAGTAAGAGTAAGAGTTTTAAGCTTGAATTTTGTCTTAGTCAAAATCAAAACTGCTATACCTATAAAAACCATACAATGCGATCATAAGTTGCTTTAATCAATAATATTGCTTTTAATTAAGAGATATTAAGAGGACTCGACTGAAGTGAATTTATTGACGTTAGCAATTGATGTGGGTGGAAGTAGTATTAAGGCGATCATATTGCGAGATGATGGAACTGCTGTATCAGAGCGATCGCAAATTCCTACACCCCATCCTGCGACACCTGAAGTGTTAGTGGCAGTATTGCTAGATCTGATTGAGGGACAAGGGAGGTATGACCGACTGGCGATTGGATTTCCCAGCGTTGTTGAACATGGGATTACAAGGGGCGCAATTAACTTACATCATGACTGGGATGGGTTTCCCTTAGCGCAGGTATTACAGGATAAATTAGGAAAACCGTTGCGGATTGCCAATGATGCTGATGTGCAGGGGTGTGGTGCGATCGCTGGTCAGGGCGTGGAACTAGCAGTGACCCTAGGCACAGGCTTTGGATCGTCACTATTTCTCAATGGTCAGCTTTTGCCAAATTTAGAATTAGGTCAACATATTTTTCGAGGTAATGATACCTATGAGGATTGCTTGGGACAAGTGGCTTTAGATCGCATTGGTGTTGAATTATGGAATGTCAAGCTAGCAGAGGCGATCACCTCACTCTATAAGTTATTTAATTTCGACAAAATATACCTTGGTGGTGGTAATTCACGCTTAGTTCAAATAGATTTACCGTTAAATTTATCAAACAAAGTTGCGATCGTTTCTAACGATTTGGGATTGCTCGGTGGATTAGCCCTATGGCAATTTAGCTAAACTCGAAATATTGAGGTCAGAGCGAAAATTACTGTAAACCCATAGCAATGTAAAGGTTTCTTAGGACATAAAACCCAAATAAGTGAAGGTGGCACTTCGTGCCACCTTCACTTAACGTCAGTTCGGGTTAAGCTGACAAATTTTAAAAGACCAAAAGTAAAACCCTTGCTACGCAAGGGTTTTACTTTTGGTCTTTTAGAGAGGGTTTGCGTCGCAAACCCTCTCTAAAAGACCATTTCAAATTATCCCGAACTCACGTTCACTTATTTGGGTTTGGCTTTGTCCTATCTATCTCTTATATTGCTATAGCGGTTTTCATTTTGCCGTAGGCAAAATGAAAACTCAAAACTCTTACTGGAACTGATATAGCGGTTTTCAAATGAGTACACACTCATTTGAAAACAAAAAATCAATTTCTCCACTCGTCGGGGACATATAGCCATAGTCACCTGTATCAGGGCAAATCGAGTGAAAGGAGGCGCGAAGCGCCTCCTTTCACTATTGGGATTTACAGCGATAAAATGGTTCAAGCGAAGAATTTCCTGATCAACTAATGGAATTAGGAAATTTCTCTGACTTACTCAGTGACTAGGCGAGAAACCGAAAGGGTATCAGACATTTTTTTAATTTGATTGCAAACTCGATCAAATTGGTGGCGATCGCTAATATCAATACTTAGATCAATAATCGCAGCTTTACCTTTTTTGGTCTGCACATTAGCACGGCGCACATTAATCTTATTGTCCGAAAGACGAGTCAAAATATCGCGTAATACACCCACACGATCTATGGTTTCCACACGAATATCAATCGGATAGGTGATAACTTGATCATGATCTTTGCGCTGATTCCATGCCACATGCAAGAGGCGATCGCTAGGAATATTTGCCAAATTGTTGCAATCATTGCGGTGAATCGTGATACCCCGATTGCTACCGAGGGCAACTACACCTGTAATGGCTTCCCCAGGGAGAGGCGCACAACAACCTGCGATCGAATACACCATTCCTTCCAATCCCAAAATTGGTGACTTAGAGTTATGGTTATGGGCAGGTTCATGACGGGCTTCAAATTTTTGTGGATTGATTTGATGATTAAAATAGCGATCGCTATGTTGGTGCTCTCGTAATTTATTGACAACCGCATTGATAGAAGTTTCACCATAGCCAATGCCTGCTAGCAGATCATCAACGGTGTGATAGTTACAGCGCTCGGCAAGTTTGAGCATCTGATCTGATTTGAGCAGAGCCTCTAACCCATTTTTGCCCAACTCTCTTTCCAACGCACTGCGACCAAGGGCAAGATTTTCCTCACGGCGCGATCGCTTAAACCATTGACGGATTCTGGATTTTGCGGAATTAGTAGCAACAAAGTTAATCCAGTCAGTACTGGGGTGAGCATTGTTTTGAGTGAGAATCGTGACAATATCGCCATGCTTAAGGGGACGATGCAGGGGAACCATCACGCTATTTACCAAAGCTCCTGAGCAATGATTACCAACTTCAGTATGGACACGATAGGCAAAATCTACAGGGGTTGCCCCCCTTGGTAAACAATACACATCGCCCTTGGGACTAAATACATAAACCTCACTATCAAATAAATCTTCCTTAACACTATCTAAATATTCCTGAGGATCTTTCAGTTCACGCTGCCATTCCACCAACTGACGCAACCAAGTAAATTTCTGATCGTCGCCCTTGAGGGGTTTGCTCGTAGAATTGCTCTCTTTATATTTCCAATGAGCCGCAATCCCATAGTCAGCAATATGATGCATTTCCCATGTGCGAATTTGCACTTCTACGGGCTGTCCCTTTGGTCCAATTACTGCTGTATGTAGTGATTGATAGCGGTTTGGTTTTGGTAAGCCAATATAGTCTTTGAACCGTCCAGGAATTGGACAAAAATGATCATGAACAACAGCCAGAACTCGATAACATTCCTCTTTACTATTTACGATCACCCTCACTGCTTGGATATCGTAAATCTCATTGTACTGTTTCTGTTGGCGTTCCATTTTGCGGAAAATGCCGTACAGATGCTTAGGTCTACCGCTAATTTCAAAATCTTCTAATCCCATTGACTTTAAGCGATCGCCTAAAATCCTTGTAACTTCCACGAGTTGTTCTTGGCGACTCTCGCGAGTTTCCGCAACGAGAGATTCCATCATCTGATATTGCTCTGGTTCAATATATTTAAAAGCAATATCTTCCAGTTCCCATTTGATTTGCCCTAGACCGAGGCGATTAGCCAAAGGAGCAAAAATTTCTCTAGTTTCCCTAGAAATTAAAACTTGTTTCTCAGGACGTAGATGCTCCAGCGTTCGCATATTGTGGAGGCGATCGGCAAGCTTGACAATAATTACACGGATGTCCTGTGCCATCGCCAAAAACATGCGACGGAAGTTTTCGGCTTGACTTTCAGTTTTACTCTCAAAACTCAGCTTTGATAACTTCGTTACCCCCTCAACCAATTGTCTGACTTCTTTACCAAACTTTTCTTCGATTTGCTCACACGATACCTCAGTATCCTCAACTACGTCATGCAAGAAACCTGCGGCGATCATGGCATTGCTACCACCTAAATCCTTCAAAATCGAGGCAACTGCGATCGGATGCAGTATATATGGCTCCCCCGAAGCTCGACATTGACCATCATGTAGCCGATAGGCAAAGTCTAAAGCGCGACAAACAACATCCTCATCCTCTAAACTATCTCCCCTTTGCGACTTTTCCCAACAACACCGTAACCATTCTGGAATCCATGCACCCACTACTTCATCGCACTTTCGTGCCTTTTCATAATCTAGAGACTGACCTAGACGTTCTACTGGAGCTTCAGCTAATAATGTCATCGGAGTCATTGGTTCAAGTTCCCCTTAGCAGAGATATTTATATAAGATTTCCATAACCTTATTTTAAACTTTATGTCAAATATGCTACTTTGTCTTTATATTTGCATTAAAATCGCAAAATTATTAAAAAATCATAAAGATATAGCATTTAACACCTAGAATTCGAGGCAAAACTTTTCAAAACGCCAATTTATCAAGCCAATTTATCGATGTCAAACAATCATTGGTTTACTGGAGCGATCGATCTTTTTGCCTAGGGTTAAACGGTGAATATCACTATCCCACTGCACATGATCAAAAATCTTGCGTAGGATATAAAATCCCCTACCACATTCCAAGTCATGACATGGGGTTGGTTCTTCTTTGCCAACTTCAGAAGATTGGGGTGCAAGCCCTTGATCAGTGATGATCCACCAGTACATCTGCGACACAATCGAAAATTTAACCGTGATCTGTTTACATGGATCTAAAGAGTTTCCATGTTTTACGGCATTTACCAAAGCCTCTTGTAAACCCAGCCGCAATTCTGGCTGCCATTCTGACGGTACTTCGTCAAGTAACAAGTCCAGTACTGGGGCAAGATAGAGGGTTGAAGTAAAACTAAGGTTACTCCACTTACGTCCTACGGGACGGACAGGTGTCACAATCACGCCCTTTTAGCTCCTCTGAGAATAACTGCTATAGCCTGATGAGGTTTTGGTTGCAAGGATTTACTTAGTAACCAGTCCACAATGGAATCAACTAAATTCACGATCACCATACAATAGTAATAGTTTCTATTCTAGCGAAAAAATCTTTCCAAAGAAGTATGACCTTTACGCAACGCAAAACTTCTCCCTTTAATCCCACCGAAAACATGCGTACTATGGGTAAGGGGATGCGAGCCGCAATTTTATTTTTGCTGGGCGTACTAATGCTGCTGGGAATTTTGGGAGGACGACTATTTTATTTACAACTAATTGAGGGCGATCTCAATCAACAACTTGCAGAAAATAATCGGATTCGCCTTATTGCAAAGCCACCTGAGCGTGGTCGTCTATTCGATCGCAAAGGAAATATTCTTGCCTCTAGTCGGCTAGCTCATGTGGTGTATCTATGGCCAATCGCCCAATCTAAGGAGAAATGGCAACCAATTATCGAACGCTTGGCGCAGTTAATGGGAGTCTCTGCTCAGACCATTTCTGACAAGCTAGAACAGGAGGGCTATAACTCGCCCAATTTGGTCAGAATCTCTACAGCTATTAGTCCCAAACTTGTAACAGTACTGTCGGAGCATAGCCTTGAATTACCGGGGGTCAAGGTGGAGCCAGAGGCTGTGCGCTATTACCCTAATGGTGATGTCGCCGCCCATTTGCTCGGATATACAGGAGAGCTAACTGCCGAAGAGTTACCCAAATTGCGTGAAAAAGGCTATCGTCCGGGGGATGTGATTGGTAAAGCGGGTGTAGAGTATGCTTTTGAGAAAATGTTGCGTGGTGAATGGGGTGGTCAACAGGTAGAAGTTGATGCCTTTGGTAAGGTGTTACGAGTGTTAGGACAAAAGCCGCCCAAATCAGGTAATGCTGTCAAACTAACCATCGATCTTGATTTAGAAAAAGCAGTTGAGAAGATTTTAGGCGAGCAACAGGGCGGCATCGTAGCGATGAATCCTAACAATGGTGAAATATTGGCAATGGTCAGTCATCCTGCCTTTGATCCCAATTTATTTTCTGGCAAAATCTCTGAAGCAACTTGGAAACGACTCCAAGAAAAAGATCACCCCTTTGTCAATCGCACTCTACAGGTATATCCCCCTGCAAGTACCTTCAAGGTTGTAACTATGACTGCGGCGCTAGAGAGCAAAGCATTTAGCCCTAGTGATGTATTGCCGACATATCCCTATCTTGATGTGGGTGGTTTCCAGTTTTGGGATCACAACAAAGCAGGTTTTGGCACAATTGGTTTCTATGAAGCAATGGCTTATAGCAGTAATACCTTCTTTGGTCAGGTTGGTATGCGAGTAGGTGAACGTACCCTTGCCGAATGGTCACACAAGTATGGCTATGGTGAATATTCGGGAATTGAAATTAAAGAGGAAGAAACTAAAGGTACGGTTCCTGACCCAGAGTGGAAACAGAAAGTAGTGGGTGAGCCTTGGTATGTGGGCAATACCCTAAATATGTCGATTGGTCAGGGTGATGTGCAAGCAAATCTTGTGCAGGTTTCGATGATGACTGCTGGTGTTGCTAATGGGGGCTTTAGGATCAGACCTCATTTGTTTCTCGAAGATAATGATGCTAGGGAATGGAGACAGTCCTTAAATATATCTCCAACAAATTTAGCAGCATTGCAAAAATCTCTCAGATCAGTATTTGAATTTGGAACGGCTTCATCTCTGAGTTCTGCCGAAATTTCTATGGCTGGTAAATCTGGTACAGCACAAGATCCACCCCGTCCTAACCATGCATGGTTTACTGTGTATGCACCGTTTGAGAAACCTGAAATTGTGGTGACAGTATTTGCGGAAAATGCTGGTGGTGGTGGTGGTAGTGCTATCGCTGCTCCTCTCGCAGTTCAAACGGTAGAAGCCTATATGCAAATCAAAAAGCAAGGCAATTCACCAAATAATCCCCCAGTTCCTGTACCAGCCCAAAACTAAACAGAGGGATTTGCGATCGCTATGAAATTTTAGCGAATGCAGTAAAGTTAATTGAGCAGGAATCAGTTAATTAAACTTCAATTTTATTTTGTTCATTTGGTAGATAATCTTATACTTCATATTCATAATGAATTACACCAATAAGTAAGTATGAAAATTAAACAATTAAGAATACAATCATTTCGTGGAATCAGCGATATCACTCTAGTCTTTGACCCACAACTTAATATTCTAATTGGTAATAACGGTTCAGGAAAATCTAGTATTCTTGATTGTTTAAGTGTTTTCCTCAATCACATTTCAGACGAAATAAAGTTTTTATATCAAGCTGGTTACCATCCTAATCGATTTACAGAATCCCAAGTTAAGGATATTTTTTTAGATGACGATATCGCCACTGGTAGCAGTAAAGAAAAGATTGAAATCCAGTTGGAATCTACTCTTAATTCTTTAAACTTTCAACACATCATAAAAAAGGATAGAGGTGATATATCTAAATTATCAACTCAAATAGATGATTTACACCTAGCTACTCCTCTTTTACAGGGAATTGTTAATGCTAAAAATATTCCAATAATGATTTACTACTCGGTTAAACGAGATCTTATTTTTGATGATTTACAACCCTCTAAAGAGGTTAATACGAGTAATAGTATTCTTGATGTTTATAATCGTGCTTTTACAGGTGGGCAAGTTGTTTTTAAAGGATTTTTTGAATGGTTTAAATTGCTTGAAGAATTAGAAAATGAACTGATTAGAGACAACCCAAATTATCGAGACAAACAATTAGAATCTGTACGCCAAGCAATTTATACTTTTCTACCAGAATTTAAAGATCTCAGAATTCGCCGCCGTCCTGAGCTACGCATGACTGTCACAAAGAATAGTGCTGAACTTACGATCAACCAATTGTCTGATGGCGAAAAAAACTTATTAGCGATGGTTGGTGACTTGGCGAGAAGATTGGCGATCGCTAATCCTGAGATGGAAAAACCTGAACATGGTAGCGGTGTAGTTTTAATTGACGAGATTGAGCTACACCTACACCCTAAATGGCAACGTATGGTTATCCCTGCATTACTGCGAACTTTCCCCAACTGTCAATTTATAATTACAACCCACTCACCACAAGTGCTAGGCGAAGTCAAAGATGGAAAAATCTATCGACTTGCTAATACAGAGTCAGGTGTTACTGCGGAAATAGTTAGAACCTACGGCAGAGATAGTAACCGCATCCTCGAAGATGAAATGGGAGTTCCTAAACGTAGTCAAGAAATCAAAGATGGTTTGAGGGATTTATTCAGGCTGATTGATGATGGTAATTTACCGAAAGCTAGAGAGTTGCAAGAATATCTAAAAGGCGAAATTGGATTTGATGAGCCAGAATTTGCTAGGGCAGATGTATTAATTCATCGGAAAGAAGTTTTGGGAAGATGAGATATATCAAAAAAGGGCAAGAGCCTCAAAGTTTCACTGACTGGAAATCTCAAGAAAATGATGACTGGCAACCAACTTATAAAACTTTGCGAGGTCAAATTAAAGCTGAAGTACATGATGCCTTATTGGAAGAGCAAGGTTATATTTGCTGTTACTGTGGTATGAGTATCACAAGGAATATTAGTCATATTGAGCATCTGCAACCGCAAAATGATAGAGATACAAACTTGCCAAAAGATCTAGCTCTAGCAATAGATTTCACTAATCTCTTGGCATCATGTGGAATTCCAGAAAAATCAAATCAAGAATACGAGAAAATCCTACATTGTGTGTATCACTGTGGTATTAAGAAAGGGAACAACTTACTTCCTGTGAATCCCTTACAACCAGATTGTGAGGTTTTCTTTCGATATCTACCAATACTACAAGGTGAAGAATATGATGTGGAAATTCTACCTACAGAAGAACCTGACAAACAACAATTAGCTGCTGATACGATTAAAACTTTAAATCTTAACTATTCTAAATTAACAGCTATGCGTGGTTCTGCAATTAAAGGAGCTTTAGAAGCAATTGAAGGATTAACACAAGAAGAAATTGAGAGATTTATTAAATCTTATGAACAGCCAAATAAACAAGCTTTTAGCTTTGCGATCACCTATATCCTCAAACAATTTCTAGACCCAAAATCAATATGATCTCAACGATCTTTTACCTGATAGGTAGGCGATCACTTCCCAATTAACCTTAGTGTGTTGTTACATTTTTATAAACTTGATCGCAATAAAAAAGGGAGGCACATAGTGCCTCCCTTTTTTATTGGTTGAGACTAGATTTTTTTCAACCAGCTAAACATGGAGCGTAGCTCTTTACCAACGGACTCGATTTGATGCTCAGCTTCTTGACGACGCATTGCGGTGAAGCCAGCCTTGCCAGAGAGATTTTCAAGGACAAACTCACGGGCAAATTGTCCTGACTGAATTTCCGAAAGAATTTTCTTCATTTCTGCCTTGGTTTCAGCGTTAACTACGCGAGGACCGCGAGTGTAATCACCATACTCAGCAGTATTGGAGATGCTGTAGCGCATATTTGCCATACCGCCTTCAACCACCAAGTCAACGATCAACTTAACTTCGTGCAAGCACTCAAAGTATGCGAGTTCGGGTTGATAGCCAGCTTCAACGAGGGTTTCAAAACCAGCCTTGATCAAAGCGCACAAACCGCCACAAAGTACTGCTTGTTCGCCGAAGAGGTCAGTTTCGGTTTCTTCACGGAAGGTGGTTTCGAGAATACCACCGCGAGTGCCGCCGATACCCTTGGCATATGCCATCGCGCGATCGCGTGCTTGACCAGAAGCATCTTGGTAAACCGCGAACAATGCAGGAACGCCTTGACCTTGGGTATAGGTGCGGCGTACCAAGTGTCCAGGACCTTTAGGTGCAACCATGATCACATCAACATCGGCAGGAGGTACAACCTGTGCGAAGTGGATATTGAAACCATGAGCAAAGGCTAGGGTATCGCCTGCTTTGAGGTTTGGTGCAATTTCGGTAGCATAAATTGCTTTTTGAGTTTCATCAGGCAATAGAATCATAATGAGGTCAGCCGCCGCCGCCGCATCAGCTACGGTCTTAACGGTCAAACCATCTGCTTCTGCTTTTTGCCATGAGGGACTGCCTTGATATAACCCCACGATGACATTCACGCCGCTATCTTTGAGGTTGAGGGCATGGGCGTGACCCTGAGAACCGTAGCCAATAATTGCGACCGTCTTACCCGCTAAAAATTCAAGATTTGCGTCCGTGTCGTAGTACATCCGAGCCATAGTGTGGTTATCTCCGAGACAAGAATTAAATAAGTGTAGAGTGAAAGTTGGTTTGTAAGGTTTATCGTCAATTGGCTTCAAACACTTTTTCTAGTCTAACAAAAATCGTCCCTCTAAAGAAATAAATTTACGTCTATACAAAAATGCCATTTGTGCCGTGCGAAGCACGGCACAAATGGCATTTTTGTATAGATATTGCGTTGCCTTTGTCTATGGGCTATCAATGCTGCGATCGCCACATTTCTAAAAAATCATTAATTTCTTGCATTAGCCATTCTTTTTCGACCCGACTTAAACCCGACCCAAATTTGTGGGAATAGACACCTTGATTTAGGCATAACTGCATGACGGGTTGATTGTTGACTTCATAAAAGCTCTTTAACTCTAAGGGTCGCAAATCTTGAGTTTTACCCTGTATGCGACGCTTTGCACCGAGAATATCCCATTCAAGACTGAAATTGCGATCGCCGATTAAAAGATGTACTTTACCGAATACCGTTGATAAAGCTGCATAAGCCATACCAATACCCACAAGCCAAAATGGGATCGAAAACAAGGCAAAAAATCCTGCCCTTGAAGCCAAGGATGTCCAAAATACCAGAAAGCCATTCCAGCAAATTGCAAATATTAATAAACTGACACCTTCACCATGCCAACCTGATGGTGGTATATCAATTTCTAAACAATAGTCAGTCTTTTTCAGCTCGATCCGACTGCCTAGGGGTTTTTCATAGCGACGTTGAGAAACTGGGCGATCGCCTGTTTGATTGAGTAAATGCTGAATATCAAGAGCCTTAATGCGTTGCTCGATGGATGGTAAATTTTTGGGGTTTTGTAGAGCTCTGAGAGCTTGTCTAGCACTAATAAAACGATCCTCGATCGCAGGTTCGATCATTTTTTCGAGCCAATCGGCAAAATGTGGCTCAATATCCACAGAATCACGGAAGTTAATTTTAAATCTCACCTCAGGCAAGTCCGCAGGCGATCGCCCTGTCAGTAAAAATAAAATCGTTGCACCGAGGGCATAAAGATCAGTAGCAGGGACAGCCTTGCCGCGAAACTGTTCGGGCGGCATATAGCCGTAAGTTCCGACAACGGTACTACCACCGATTTGGGTATTACGATAGGTGTCTTGCACTGCACCAAAATCAACAAGGGCAATTTTGCCATTGGGTTGCCGAATCAGATTTTGGGGTTTGATATCGCGATGTACTACGGGTGGCTTCAGTTCATGGAGATAGATCAATACATCAAGTACCTGTTCTGCAATTTGTTTAATGTCAGATTCGCTGCCATGCCATCCATTGGCAATTTCCTGTGCCAGCGATCGCCCCTCTACTAATTGCTGCACGATGTAAAAATCGCGATCGCTTTCATGGTCAATTTGGAAATAGTCTAGGTAACGGGGAATCGCAGGATGATCGAGTTGAGCTAAAACCTTGGCTTCCCGCTCAAATAGTTCTAATACTTTCCATTCATTCATCCGCCGCAGCGATAAAGCCTTAAGTGCAACGCGATCGCCCGTTTGCAAATCCTCAGCAGCATAAGTGATACCAATTCCCCCTTGTCCCAAAACATGAGAAATACGATAACGGTCTTGAACTATTTCCCCAGTTTGATGTAGGTCTATCACAAACTTTCCCTAAATCAATATTATTAAGATATTGTGTTGCAGTTAAATCTCATCATCTAAATCAGCATCCAAGGGTCACGACTTCTGGGTTGCTGCCAAGGGTTCTCCATAGGTCTCACGGTGAGGAACGTGACTTTAATTATAACGCGAGTTCGGGTTAAGAATCAGAAGGCAAAGCCCACTTCATATAACAAGACGACCTTCTTGGGTTAGTGACAATAAGAGACTGTCAAGGAAAGTGTGTAAAGCCTAGAAATTAGATGTGGAGACGATCCTCGAATAGGATAGCAAAGCGATTGAGTGTAGGCTTCCAATACAGAAGTAAAAAGTTGGGGTAAATATTCACCCAATGACTACGTCAAGATCTGGAAGTCTATGGATATTGCTTATCACACTTCTCAGAAAAGAGTTCGAGGTTAAACTCCGTCTCTGATTCTGTCGCCTATGAACAAACTGTACCTGAGTTTTGGGAAATACAGTGTTATAACAAGATTGCCCAACATGCCGCCAAAGCCTTAATTCCTCCTCGCAAAGATTCCAAAATCTTGCCTCATGGTAATACTATGCTCCACCACATCATTGTCACCAAAACCTGCGTATCCGTAAACAAACTGGGGAATGCCCACCTCTTATAGCAATCCTAAATGAGATGTGAGTTGCTTCGATTTCGCTCAGCTAAACATAAATCGATGACTGAGCGAAGTCGAAGCCAATGATTCTTACAACTGATTTAGGACTGCTATATTTAATTTATGAATTAGCTGTCAATTTTTCCAAGATTTCTGTAGTTCGCAATCCTTGCTTCACCCAAGGCTCTACCTGTTGCATTTTGCTGGTTAATCCTAAGATAAAGCGCGTGTAAGTCTCATTGCTAGAGGCATCTGGAGTCTCAGTTGAACTTATCTCAGGAGGATCTGACCAATCCGTGGCACAGGCTCGGATATCTTTACCAGCCCATCGAGAAAACCATGCGGCTATAAATCCTGCTTGCAGATGATGCCAAGGTAAATTGCCAGACTTTAAGCCAATTTCACTGCCTACTGTCAAGACTGAATTTTCAGTGGTAACTACGATCAGACCATGTTGCCGATGGCTAAAGTCTAAGGTCAAATTTCCCATGCCATGCACTGTCCAGAGTTGGCGCATCGTCGCAAAGAACTCAACCACATTAGTCGCCATAATCGTGGTGCCTCTATAGGACTCGATTTCACCACGAATATGATCGTAAAAAGAGCCACCCCAACTAAAGCCAAAGGTATAGAGTGCCAAGGTTCCTGCCTGTCCTGCCTCAGACTGTAAAGCACGATGGATACTCCGCAAGAGAAAATCAGGTACAGCAACTAAGCGATCGCCTTGGCGAGTTGACAACAAACCTGTAGCAGGATCAGACTTGACATAAAAGCGAGGCGAGAAGTAGTTTCCGGGAATTGAAGTGTTCGTCATTGGCTTAACCATTGGTGAGCGATCGCAATGTAGGGCAATAGCAAATCTGCATTTTCTGGAGGAAGATGCTCTTGCACCGATTTTTGTAAAGAGCGATAAACAAAATCATTCACCCTTTGATTTTTGAGTGCCACCATAATGTTCTGCATCCAATACAGCAGCCGATCTTTGAGGAGTTCCTCATCTTGTAACAACATCGCTGTAGCACAGTAGCGCAGTACCAAAGCCATATCGCGATTGCACTTACTACCCCCATCAAAAGTTACCTTTGCGGCAATATCAGGAGCCGTAGCTTGGATTTGCTGCATCACCTGCGCGAGAATAGCATTTTCTTTCACTTGAACTAAATCATAGGTTTGACGACGCTGTTGCCAAGAAGAGATCGCCCGATCTAAAGTTCGTAAATCCTCAGGCGTAATGTATGATCCATCAGCACGATCTAAAACATTTTCTAATAGAGTAAGCATGGGTTTAAGATTAAATTTGCAATTAATAAAGTAACTAAAAAGGATGACTGCGTTTGTTTCAGCTATTTAATTAGCTATTTACATTCTTAAATAACTTGTAACGCAGCAAAATCATGAATCAGGGAAATTTACAAGTAAATCTTCTAACAAAGTCATGTCTTCTTCCTCAACAGCCAAGTTCTCTTGACTTTCCGCATTCCACTCAATTTGCTGAAGAAACTCCCTGGTAGTTAAAAACTCCAAATCCGTCAAATTGTCCAATCCTAGCAAAAAGGGCGATGGACGAGGAATAGCGATCGCTGTGTTACGACTGCTGCTACTCAGAGGTGACTGATCATAAATTTCTTGCTCAGCACTTTGTGCGCGAGGTACTCTCTTAGATGGCGATCGCGCAGGGGCAAACAAGTTGCTAAATGATTGAGAAACTGATCGCCATAGCTTACCCAAGCGATTTAGCAAAGTCTTAAAAATATTAGTGCGATTCCGTTTTCTCATCTTAAATTCCTCCCGTCTCCATAGATTGACCTGTTCCATTGGCACTAGAGATATCTTGATCCAACAATCTTTGTTCAATCTCTTGGGCAGTAGCCCCAGAACTTAACCAAAACTCAGCAGCCTTAATCCGATTCTCAGAACCAATCAAAAAACGGCAAAAATTATTGCCCATGGAATAGCATTGAATTTCAGTACTACTCAACCCGCGATTTAACATCACGGAAAAGAACCCTGCTAGTAAACCTGCATAGAGAAAACATACGGGCTTACCAATATTACCCATCGACTTAGCTACAGCCGAATCAAATAGATCAATAAAAATAAATCCTTCTCGAATAGAACTGAGATCCACATTCCACTTTCCCCAACCTTGAGCAGTTAATGGCCACCACCAAGTTTCTAAGGCAAATTTGAGATTCGATTTATTAATATTGAGATGATAGTCCCTCTCAAACCAAATCTTAAAATCCTTTGCATCTTCAGTTCCCCACTCTTTACCAATCAAATACATTAACCAACCAGAGGCTTCCCCTACTTCATGCTCTAATCCTTTCAGCAAAGACACAATAAAATCATCACTGGCTAACACATATTGATGTTGGTTCCAATCTCGAATTTGTCCCTTAGTCTGATCAAATTTAAAGAAAGTATGCCGACTATAATGGCAAACTTGATAGAGAGAATTTAACGGAAGAATTGCTTCCCCAGTGGACAGAATGCTTGATTTGGTCATTGTAAATCCTTACATTTGCATATATATGAATTTTGGATTTCTGGGTTTTAGATAGAATCAAAATGAGATTACTTCTGTAAAACCCTCGATTTTTCGGGCGGTAATAAAATTTGACTTAAATCAGTAGTAAAGGTGGAATCAATCTCGACCATTTTTTCTAAAGCTGATCGCAAAATCAACTTGCCTTCCTCAACTAAAACTTCCCCAGTTAATGGGTGAATTAGATTTTGTTGGGCACGTTTTCCGATTAAGCTTTTTAACTCCCCAATTGAGCCGATATACATACCTTGAGGAACCTCAATCACCAAACCATCCTGCAAAACCCTTGCTTGACAAGCCAAACGCGAATTTTCCTTAGATGTAGTGATGAAACTCAGAGTTAATATCTCCTGTTCACTTTTCGGACTTAAAGTCTCTTGCCCAGCCTGAACATATATGTGACAAGTTGCACATCGCCCCTGACCACCACAGGCTTGAAGCACATTCATTTCTTGCTCCAGCAAAACACTGAGTAAAGTACTGTCTGTTAAGACCTCCACCTCTTGATTTAATGGTTGTAGTTTTATTTGTTTCACTTAAATCTCATTCAATGGGGGAAATTAGCTTAGCAACATCCGCAGACAAAGCTTTGGAATGCAATATCTGAGAAAAGTCAATAATAACCCGTTCACATTCCTTTAAGAAAGCTCTTACCCATGTTTGGACATCTTGCAACTGCTCAGGCGTTAACGGGGCAATTTGCTCAGAGATAAAAGGACAACTAATTTGACCTTGATAATCAACTTTCCAATATTCTAAAGAAGGGTGTAATGTCACCAAACTGGCATGACTTTGTTTCCAGTAGTTACCAATCGCCAAATGACCTAAGTAACCAGAACTGTATTTGGTCAAGCGGTTTAGTGCTACAAGTGTGGCTTCCCATGTCAGAGTCTCATCTTTTTGGACTGGGATAGAGCGTACCCTCCTGCTTGCAGACTGGGCAACGCTTTTGAGAGCATTACGTATTAACGCTTTTTGAAATAGATGTACATTTTGCGGATGAATGCTTACCACATCATAGACACCACGATCGATCGCCCATTCTCGAAAAAAATCGCTAACCTCCATCTGCTCAACCATCAAAATGATTGGTAAATTCTGCCACTGTTTAAGACAGCGCCGACATACCTCTAACCAATTGAGATCCTCTAGTTTTCCTAATAAAATCAGGTCAGGTGATTGTCTAGTCACAGTTTGGACTAACTGTTGATAATTGGAACAAAGATCAGGAACCCAACGATTATCTTTTCTAATTTCTTGGAGAATCACTTGAGATACACTTGGCTTTGACTCAGCTAAAGCTAAATGAATAAGCATTTTTTTTGAATGCTGCTTATCCACCAATTCTTCAAAAATAGAATCTGAATTAGTCATTTTTAAAGTCTGCATTTGTGGCTTTTATAATGTTTTGTTAAATTTTGAATGATATTTTGGCGTTTAAATTTAGATTGATTTAATATAGTAATAAATAAAATTTTTTAGATTAGGCTTGGTCTAGAAAAAATATCCCCCATCTAATGCACAATTTCCTTTGTTTGTAGCAAAGTAGAATGGGCTTAATCCTGAATTAATCAGAAAAGAGCTATTTAGTTCGCTATTAGTTCAGAAACGCTTATAGATAGAAGTCAATGATAATAATGATGATCTTGTCATAAGCTTATAACCTCTCCAAAGATTGGCTACTAAAAGTTAAAAAAAATATGTAATTTTTAACACTAGGTACTCAAGCAATGAAAGAGATAGCTAGGATAAACTAAAGCTAAAATGAAAGTAGCGACGCTTTGCGTCGCTACTTTCATTTTGGATAAAGAAACTCTTTTATTAATACATAAGTAGCCAAACATAAGTAAACCTAAAACCCGAAATTCCTTTTTCGCCCGTCATGACGGGCGAAAAAGGAATTTCGGGTTTGTTTTATAACTATGCTGAGATAATTATAGCTGCGGTCATTTAGGTTAAGACAAAAGCAAACCCCAAGAAGAGAAAGTCGGTGCGAAGCACCGACTTTCTCTTCTTGGGGTTTATGTCCTGATACAAGCTATACATCCCAAGAATTATTTCGCTCTTCATATAGCAATCCTAAATGGTGTGTGCTTCCAAACACCATTTAGGATTGCTATTGAATTAGGAATCACTCAGTAACTTCTCTAATATCTCTTGAGTGATCAAATTGCCCTCCTGTACTAAGAGCGCACCTGTAATTGGATGGTAGATATTTAGTGGGGCAAGCCGATTTTTTAATCTAGCAAAGATTTGAGCTAGTTTTTTGTCGGCTTTATTATCTAAATAAAAAACGACCCCATCACCAACTACCGAAGTTTGGCAAGTCAACCGATAGAGAGAGATATCCTTACGAGTATTTTTGAGGGTTACTTGCTCAAGGTTTTGCATCGGACTCAGACTACTTGCACCATCAAACACTCTTAAGGCACAAGTACCACAAGTTCCCTGTCCTCCGCAGGTTGCCGCTAATTCAACCTTGGCATGTTTTAGCGATCGCCACAATCTATTTTTGGCAGAGACGTTGATACTAATTCCTAGAGGTTCGAGTTTAATGCGCGGCATAGAGATTAAATTAGAGCAAAAGAGTCTGAGATTTTCAAAAAAGAGGTAGTCAAAGACTAAATCTTCTTGTCTGATTTTATTAAAGTGCAAAGTGTTTTAATTAAGCAATCACCTTCGATATAGCAGCAGTCCTAAATCATTTGTAGCTTGTTGGGTTTATAGAAGCGCACCTCTTCAGGGTGAGCTTCTATAGCTTTCAGGACATAAAGCCCAAGAATAGAAAGGCGGCGCGAAGCGCCGCCTTTCTATTCTTTTGTCATAACATAAGTGACGATAGCTATACAAACTATTTAGGATTGCTATATGCAAAAAAATAAGGAACTAATTTTTTGTGGCATAGCAAAACTAAATCACTAAAAATTTGGAGACTTGTTAAATCACAGAACACTTAATCATTTCCTAGTGCATAATCGCATAATTAAGTTGTTTTTTTATGGTCGCAAGCTTGCTACTTTCAGATATATTTGTCAAAAAGCGCAATTTATCACTGCATTGCCTTCTGATTTGCCAATTTGTGATCCTGATTGTAGGAATATCAGGAGTACTAGCATGGTTATCTTGGCGTAGTGAACAGGAAACGATCGCGAATTTAGTGGGACAGATACAAAATGAAATTAGCGATCGCATTGAGCAAAAACTTACTTCTTATTTGGAAACCCCACATTTAATTAATAAAATTAATGCTGATGCTGTGAGACAAGGCATCTTAAAGACGCAAGGTCGATCTAGTGAAATCTATCTTTGGCAACAAATCCAAAATTTCCCTACGGTTTCTTGGATTTATTATGGCGGGGAAAAAGATGGTGAATTTGTAGGTGTTAACCGCTTAGAGACGGAGAAGAGTGACAAGAAAGCATCATCAACTAATGGGAAGGGAAATCCGAAGTCATCCCTGCAACTAGTAAGTAATCTTAACGGGTTACATCACTATTATTACAAACTTGATCAACAGGGTAATCGTATTGAAATGCGAAGTAAGCCAGAATCTTATGATGCTCGTCAACGTCCTTGGTATCAGGCAGCGTTAAAAACTAATCAGCCAATTTGGAGTTCTATTTATCAAGACTACACTTTGCCTGAACAGGTGATTACCGCAAGCTTGGCGGTCTATAACTCTCAAGGTGCTCGGATTGGTGTGTTAGGCGCTGATCTTTCTTTAGAGAATCTATGTCAATTTTTAAGAGAATTACGAATTGGCAAGTCGGGGCAAGCTTTTATTGTTGAATCTTCAGGCTTGCTAGTTGCTAGTTCAACTATGCAAAATCCCTATGAGCTTGGGAAGAATCCTCAAAAGCCAGAGAGATTATCAGTTAAAAATATCAATCAACCGATGATTCGAGCGACGGTTGGACATTTAGAGGAGCAGGTAGGGAGTTTATCGCAAATCAAAAGTGAGCAAAAGTTACAGTTTTGGGTTGATGGGAAACATCTGTTTTTGAAGGTAATACCCTACCAAGATCCACGCGGGATTAACTGGCTAATTGCGGTAATCATGCCTGAATCCGACTTTATGGATCAGATCGATGCGAAGCGACAAACAACTATTTTACTTACTTGCATAGCCTTAGCAAGTGCGATTACCTTAGGATTTTTAACTACTCAATATATTAATAAGTCGCTGCTGAGATTAGCTCTAGCAAGTCAAGCTATAGCAAATGGCGAGTTAGACAGGGAAGTTCCTCCTGTACAGATTCAGGAACTCAATATTCTTTCTCAAGCGTTTAATGAGATGACATTGCGCCTCAAACAATCATTTGCAGACATAGAGAAAGTTAATGAGGAATTAGAAACACAGATTGCAGAGCGGACATCAGCATTACGTACCTCAGAAGAGCTTTTCTCTAAGGTCTTCTGGGCTTCGCCTTATCCCATTACAATTTCTAGCCGTCTTGATAAAAGAGTTATCGCCTTCAACGAAAGCTACTTATCGATTACGGAATATCTGAGAGAAGATTTAGATGGTAAAAAAGTTACAGAATTACCAACTTGGGTCAATTTTAAAGATCTAGCTTACATCGTACAGGCGTTAGATACGAATGGTTCATTGCGAAATTATGAGATGAGTTACCGCAAGAAGTCACAGCAAATTTGCACTGCCCTAATCTCTTGTGAAACAATTACATTGAATGGAGAAAGTTGTGTTATTACTGTATTTAACGATATTAGCGATCGCAAACAAATAGAAGATGCTTTAAGTAAAAGCGAAGAGCAATTTAGAAGTTTAGTTGCGAATCTTTCAGGAATTGTCTATCGCTGTGCTTGTAATTCTGAATGGCAGATGGAGTTTTTAGGGGGAGCAGTTATGGAATTGACAGGCTATGCATCAGAAGATTTTATCAATAATCAGACCCGAAGTTGGCTCAGCATCATTCATCCCGAAGACCGCGAGATGGTCGAGAGAATTGTTCATGAAGGCTTAATTTGCCGAGAACCCTTTATTTTAGAATATCGGATTATTGATGTCCATGGGAATATCCGTTGGTTTTATGAAAAAGGGCAGGCAGTCTTCAATAGTGAAGATGAATTAATGTGGCTTGATGGCGCGATTTTTGATATTAGCGATCGCAAACAAGTTGAATCAGAGCTATTAGAGCGAGTGCATTTCTCAATTTTAATGGCAGAAATTGGGTCTGCATCCAATCAAGTAGATTCCTTAGAAGAAGCGCTGCAATCCTATGTGGAATCTCTATGGCGACACATGAGTGTTGATTTTGCTCAGATTTGGACGGTCAATACCCTCGGTACTAACTTAGATTTACAAGCTCATGCGGGTCACTATAATCAAGAAGATAGCGATCGCTTAAGTAATTTAGTAGCTAGAGACAAGATTTGGTCGATTGCCCAAGGCAATTTTCAGCCACTTTTAACGGATCAAATTTTAGCGGATTTGACGGAAACTGAGCGAGAATGGCTGCATCAGCAAGGTGTCATTTCCATTGCAGGATATCCTTTGCTATGGAAAGATAGAGTGATTGGGGTGATGCTTTTGGTTTCTCAGTCCCATTTAGATACTGATATCCATGCGATTGATTCCATTGCCAATGCGATCGCCCTAGGTATTGATCATAAACAGGCAGAAGAAAGACTCAAAGTAACCAATGCTGAAATGCATGCCTTATTTGCCGCTATGGATGAATTGATTTTAGTACGCGATCGCCAAGGTCGCATTCTCAAAATCCCTAAGACGCGCAAAAAAATGGGCTGGTTAACGCCTAGCCAAGTAGTCGGTAAGCTTCCTTCAGAAATCCTCAGTCCTGAACTATCAGATTTATTTATAAGCACAATCCAAAATGTTTTAGAAACCCAACAGACATTAAGTATTGAGTATAACCTCACTGATACGGAGAAGCCGATTTGGTGGAATGCCAGTATCTCGCCGATCAATCAAGAAACGGTAGTTTGGGTAGCCCGTGATGTTAGCGATCGCAAACTCTTTGAACAACAACTTAAACAGGCAAAACAAGCTGCCGAGGCAGCGAGTCAAGCTAAAGGACAGTTTTTAGCAAGCATGAGCCATGAATTGCGGACACCACTGAACGCTATTTTAGGATTTGCTCAACTCATGACTCGGGATCCCTCACTCAAAGATACCAACCATCACTCCTATCTCAAAATCATTCACAACAGTGGAGAACATTTACTGGAATTAATTAACGATGTGCTCGATATGTCTAAGATTGAATCTGGAAGGATCACTCTTAATTTAACCAGCTTTGATCTACATCATCTCCTAGATACGCTAGAAAAGATGTTTCGCCTCAGAGCCAGTGATAAAGGGCTGCAATTAATCTTTAAGCGATCTCCACAAGTTCCTCAATGGATTAATACAGATGAAGGTAAACTCCGACAGATTTTGATTAATCTCTTGAGCAATGCCATCAAATTTACTAACTATGGTTCTGTATTGCTATCTACTGAAGTTACCGAAATTGTTCCAGTAGAGACAGCAAGCCTAAGCGAAGCGATCAGCAGCACCATAGAAACTACTAGCGATGCCATCGATTCCCAGCTACAAAGTCTATTGCAGTTTACTGTCGAAGATACTGGCGAGGGTATCCCCGCAACCCATTTAGAAAAAATCTTTGAAGCTTTTGAGCAAACGGAACTAGGAAAGCAAGCTAGCGAAGGTACTGGCTTAGGACTACCGATTAGCCTTAAATTTGCTCAATTTATGGGCGGCAAGATTGCCGTCAGTAGTAAATTAGGTCAGGGTAGTATTTTTCAAGTTGATCTGCCAATTACAATTCCTAAGAATTCGGGGATGTCCAAACAATTATCCGATTTTTATATCATTGGTCTAGCCCCAAATCAGCCCGAATATCGCATCCTCGTTGTAGAAGACCGTTGGGAAAGTCGGCATTTTCTTGTGAAACTACTAGAAGCTGTTGGCTTTCAGGTCAAAGAAGCTGAGAATGGAGCAGAAGCGCTTTGCATTTGGGAGGAATGGGAGCCGCACCTAATTTGGATGGATATGCGGATGCCAGTAATGGATGGTTACGAAGCCACGCGACAGATTAAATCCCATTTAAAAGGACAAGCAACAGTAATCATTGCCTTAACTGCTAGTGCCTTAGAAGAAGAAAAAGCGATTATCCTATCGGCAGGTTGTGACGATTTTGTGCGTAAGCCTTTCCGAGAAGCAGTTATTTTAGACAAACTCGCAGAATATTTGGGCGTAACCTATCTATACGAAACGGAAGACGATCACGATAATAGGAGTGGTACAAAAAATGACCGAGATACTTTAGAAGCCAATCTCAAAAATAATTTATCCCAAATGCCCGATGGCTGGATTAGTCAACTACAACAGGCGGCAACCCTTGCTGATAATGATTTGATTGCAGAATTAATCAGAAATATCCCTATAAATAACACCGTTTTACTTCAGTCTTTAATCAGTCTTGTTGATGATTTTTGTTACAATCAAATTATGAATTTAGCGAAACAAGCTCTAGAAAAATAAATGCAAATCTAAATGCAAATCAAAATCTAGTCATTTGCATCGGCTTTCAAACAATTTTATGGATATGGCTAAAAATGACTAGGGAATACATCAGTGACATCTTAATAGTTGACGATACGCCCAATAACCTACGTTTTTTATCAACAACCTTGACAGAGCAAGGATACAAGGTGCGTAGTGTTACTGATGGGCTGATGGCTTTGACTGTTGCTCAAGCCGCAAAACCTGATCTGATTTTGCTAGACATCATGATGCCAAATATTGATGGCTATGAAGTTTGTCAACGCCTCAAGACAAACGAGCAAACCTGTGATATTCCTGTGATATTTCTGAGTGCTTTGGATGAGGTAATAGATAAGGTCAAAGCCTTTAGTGTGGGTGGAGTGGACTATATCACTAAGCCCTTTCAGTTAGAAGAAGTCTTAGCTCGTATTCAAACCCATTTAAGTTTAAGAGCCGCTCAAAAAGAAATTAGTCAGTTAAATGCGGAACTCGAGCAAAGGGTCAGGCAGAGAACTGCACAGCTAGAGAAAGAAATCGCGGAGCGATTACAGGCTCAAGAGAGACTCTTGCATTTAGCACTGCATGACGTTCTGACGGGCTTACCAAATCGCACTTGGTTTATGAAACGGCTAGAGCAGTTACTGCAACAGGTCAATCAAAAGACAGGCTCACATTTTGCGGTGTTGTTTTTAGATTGCGATCGCTTTCAGTCGGTAAATGACTCTTTAGGGCATTTAGTGGGCGATCAGTTGCTCGTGTCAATTGCTCGCCGCATTGAACTATGTTTACGTTCAGGCACGATGCTTTGTCGTCTGGGAGGAGATGAATTTAGCGTCTTACTTCAAGATGTCAATGGCTTTGCTGAACCGATTAAAGTTGCTCAAGATATCCTGCGCGAACTAACACCACCATTTCAAATTGGCGATTATCAAGTATTTACCAACGTCAGTATTGGGATTGTTATGGGCAATGATCTATACAAACAGCCCGAACATATTTTGCGTGATGCCGATACGGCTATGTATCGAGCTAAGGCTAATGGGAAAGCTTGCTATCAATTATTTGAACCAACGATGCATTGCCATGCCCTTGACAGCTTTCAACTAGAATCTGAGCTGCGACAAGCCTTAGAGCGTAATGAATTTGTGGCTTACTACCAGCCGATCGTTAACTTAGCAACTGGCAAAATTGCTTCCTTTGAAGCTTTAGCGCGTTGGATTCATCCCGAAAAAGGTATTGTTTATCCGAATAGGTTTATTCCGCTCGCCGAAGATATGGGGCTAGTCATGGCGATCGATTTGTTTATATTGCGACAAGCTTGCCAGCAGTTGCATAATTGGCAAAGTTTAGGACTAGCAGATCAATTGTTAACTATAAGTGTGAATCTTTCAGTTAAACATTTCATTAGTTTTAATTTGCTAGAACAGATTGACCTAATTCTGCAAGAAACTGGCATTGATGGACGTTTCCTAAGATTAGAAATTACGGAAAGTGACATTATGCAAAATGCCGAATTTGCGGGCAAAATTATTGAGCAATTACAAAGGCGACATATTCAGTTAAGTATTGATGATTTTGGTACGGGCTATTCTTCGTTAAGCTATCTGCATCGCCTACCGATTGATCATCTCAAAATTGATCGTTCTTTTGTGATGAGAATTGGTAAAAATGGCAAGAATACTGAGATTATTCGCGCAATCATTGCTCTAGCGCAAAGTCTAGGAATGTGCACGATCGCGGAGGGTGTAGAAACGCAAGAGCAGCTCGAACAAATTCGAGATTTAAACTGTGAATTTGGTCAAGGCTATTTGTTTTCTAAACCTGTAGAAGCGGAAGCTGCTAAAAATTTATTAAAGAGTTTAGGATAAAAAGTAATTGCCATAAACCTAACTTTAGATTACTACTTAGAAGTATGAAGAGCATTTAGCTGATCATTTTGTTTATTTAGTTGATCATTTTGGCTACGGATGCGCCGTGATAATAGGCGAATAATATTAACAGCAATGTCAGGCGTTTCATCGATCGCCTCATACAACTGCTGCTGTGTCAGCACCAGACAATCACAATTCGAGATTGCAGTTACCGAAGCCGATCGCGGCTCGGCATCGAATAGTGACATTTCCCCAAAGCAACTACCCTTATCTAAAATTGCCAAATCCTTATCGCCAATATGCACCCGCACCTTACCCGCAACCACAATATATAGCGATCGCCCCTCTTGCCCCTGAGCAAAAATCATTTTGCCAGATGGGTATGACACCTCATTCATGATTGAAGCTAGCCGCACCAAAAAATCGTCCCGTAATTCCTTGAAAATTGGAACGCCCCTTACCAATAACAACCGCTCAATACTGGTTAGCATCGCCTAAGACTCCCCATAACCACGTGGTTTGCCGCCGCTCATTCTGGCTCTAATCTCTGTATCTATGTCATGACCCTCTTGGGAATTATCACTTAAATTCAGGATGTTTTTACCATTATTTTGAAAATAGTAGGAAATAGCTCTTGCTTGAGCCAAAACTAAGGGATCGCGATCCTTTAATAGCCGAGGCAAAATTTTGACTAGCGATCGCGGTGAAGCCACTTGTAAATAAGCAATCACTGCTTCCCTGACAAATCCCGTGGGATGATCTAAACCCTTTAACATTGCCTCCGCAGGCAAGCTCCAGAATTGAGTTCGAGCCATGTGAAAGCAGCAAGCTAATGTCCAATCAGACAAGCAATAGCTTAAATCTACAAGCTGTTGGAGGCGCTTAATCGGAGTTAATGGCTTGTAGCTGTGAATAGTCCCCAATATGCCCAACTTATCAGATATGGAACGATTGTCCACTACAGACAACAAAATTTGCTTAACACTTAAGTCAACCGTATTATCCAAGATTTCCATGCCGCGAGCGAGACTACTTTTCGTGCCAGATATGATGTTAAAGGACGCAGCCTGAATTGCCGATGGCGGATACAGCAATTTCATAAGTAAGAAAATACGCTCTAAGCTGTCGATCGCCTCATTTTGCAAAGACTCTAGCAATAGCTCAGTTTCTGGGGTCTCAAATTGGCGGAGAGAAATGTCCTCAATTGCTGCCCAAGCCTCAGTCATGACCCCCAACTCTTGAATTACGATTTTTTCAATCCCACTACGTCCGATTAGTTCCAAAATTGCTTCAATACCTTGATCTTGGGGTATACGAATCAGGGTACGCAAAATTTGTCGCCGATGTTTGCCCCAAGACTTAGATAAATTGCTAGCAAGTACAGAAATAGAAGATTGTGTACCAATTTCTCCGAGAATATCCCATGCTTGAATCCGCACATTTACAGGACTGCGATCGCTATGGGCAAGCTCTAGTAATGAACTAATCCCATCATCACCAAGACTGACTAAGGCTTTATAGGCAGCTTTACGAGTAGCCTTGTAATGTAAGCCACGAATAATCGATGGAAAATATTCACTAGTGCGGGTCGCAGCGATCGCCCTTAGCAAAGCACAACGCACCTCTATGGAGGGATCTTGTAACAACTGTGGCACATAAAAGCGCAAAGACTGCATAAAAGCAGCTTCGGCAAGCGCCCGACAGCCCAGTACCCGTTCAGGTTGCGACGAGCTAGTGATCATGTGCCGCAGAGTATTCGTTGCTTCAGCCACCTGTGACGAAGCTCCTAGACGCATCATCAATGCTACGGCTGTACTACGGATAATCGGATTTTGTTCGGGACCTAAATAGTTACGAAGACTATCAATATCGCGATTCTTTTCATCAGCTAATAGGACATAACGCAAACACAAAGCTTGCACCTGTGGTGAAGCATTGGGGGATTGCATGACTTCGTTGATATAGGGCAAATACTTAGGTTCAGGATTCTCCAACATTGCCTCAATACTCTGAGCCTGCAAATCAGGAGTCATCTGCGACAGCATGGGTGCAAGAGATTCACCCACAGCCTGTGGCACAATTTGAGTCAAAAGGTCAATACAAACTGACTGCTCTGTCTGAGTCTCAGCTCGAGTCATAGATTCAGACAATGCACGTCGCAGTTCACGAGTATCAACCGTTAATAAACTAAACTGCCCTCTCTCGACACTTTGGATTAATAGTTCTAAATATCCCCTTCTTAGCAACCAAATCACAGTCACCCAGATTAAGGCAACTATCACAATTACTACCGCAAACCAATGGGAGGAAATTTCTGTTTCAATCCCGCCTTTTTTAAAAATTTCGCTAACAATCCAGATCAATACCCCTGCGCCACCAGTTGCTAAGGGATCGGCGATACCGCGAACAAAAGATTGAATTCGACTCCGAAATTGATCAGGGATCGCCTGAAATAATGTGGGTGCGGTTGCTGCCACAATCGTAAAACGAAACAACTCATCAAAGAACTTGAGGATTACAAATCCTATCAGTAATCCAAAGGGAGCAAAACCCGCTAAAGTCCCTGTAACAATAATCCCAACGGGAGGCATTAAAACCGCAAAAAATACACCAATCCGCTCAATAATTCGGCTAGAGCCAAAAAGCTGGAGTGCTAGCTTAAATACGCCCATAATGCCGCCAAAAATCCCCAGAAAGCTGCCGATCGCCTCTTCAGTTTTTAGATTAATTTCTAGTTGAGTCTGATACTGAAACTCAATCATGAAAAACAAGACTTGGGCAGCAATAAAGAATCCAAAGAGCAGCCAGACGTACTTGAGCAGATTGCCCTGTAGAGAACGTGCGGAAATATCGCTATCTTCATCAATGTTATAGACAGAGTTAGGAAAAGCTTGGCGATAGCGAGTACTCAAATAAAATAGCAATGCGGAGCCAATCAAGAGCATTACGCAAGTGGCAAGGGTCATATTGGGGACTCCCCCCAAACTCACCAAAAATGGATAGGAAAATCCGCCAACAATTTCGGCGACGATAATGCCTGTAGTAATCAGTGGGAAGGCACGCTTAATTTCACGAATATTAAATAGCTGATTTGCCGCAATGTCGTTATTAATATTGCTGAGTACATAGATGCCCTCCACCCATAGGCGAATCCCGAACACAGATGCCATATATAAAAATGAGCCTTTTTGCATCAGTCCCATCCACACCAGTGGCAAGGGTAAGGCTAATAGCAAAGAGATCCCTAGCATCACCCAACGCAAGGGAAATAATTTTTGCAGCCATGAGTAAAAAACGCCAAAGGTAGTCACCACAAATGCAGTGGCTATATATACCCAAGTCAGGTTTTCGGCTTTATAGGCTTCGAGAAATAGGGTAGAGCTAGAATACTCAAGCCATACCGCTCCGATCGATGTTGCACAATAAAATAAAAACATCAATAATGTGCGCTCAGCTTCATCTGGACGCAGATTGACGATTTTTAAAAAGCGGCGCATCGGTGAATTGGAGTCGGGAATGGCAGGTGCACTCATAGGTGATGGCGATCGTTTGACGATATGGTACTACAAGAACGCAAATCTGCAATGACAGCTATTTCTCCAATTACTTCAATTTCTCAAGGTCATCTCAATATCTGGGAAACTTGTCGGCGTAAGTATCAATATAGTTTTTTAGAGGTGCTGAGTTTACCAGAAGCCGATCTAGATCGCAAAGAAAAATTGCAATTAGGCGCAAAGTTTCACTTGTTGATGCAGCAAAAAGAACTTGGGCTTGATATATCGGCTTTGGCAGGTAGTGATGCTCAGTTACAAACATGGCTAGGTGCGTTTGAAAAACAGCCTCCCATGATGATCGCTGGCGATCGCCTTTGTGAGCATCGTCGCACTCTAGAGATATCTAGCGCAATATCGATGCATGATGATAGTGAGACTCGCGATCGCGATCAAGGTTATTTTGTCCTAACTGCAATTTACGACATGTTGATTCTGGGAGATCGCCAAGCTCAAATCCTCGACTGGAAAACTCATCAAGTAGAAATACCTCTGCATACATTAAAAGCTAATTGGCAAACGCGCCTCTATTTATACCTATTAGCGCAAACAACAAAATATGACCCTGAGCAAATATCGATGACCTATTGGTTTGCCAATAGTGCTCAATCGGTAATTATTGAATATTCGCGATTTGAGCATGAGCGAACGACAACCAAACTTCAGCAAATTTTGCTTGATATGTCTCAAGCAAAGACATATCCCAAACTAGATTTGCATAGTCCTGCTTGTAAAAACTGTGAATTTCGAGATCGTTGCGATCGCGGAGATTTCTTGACTAGCAATGTCCTCAATAATATTGAAGACATCCCTGAAATTTCCATTTAACGCAAGTTCGGGATGATTTGAAATGGAAATGTGACTCAGGTTATTATCAGTGTTCTTTGGCGGAAACCACGATGTTTCGTTTCAAAAAGATTTTTGGCTCTAATTTATGTTCTCATAAGGTTGATAATCAGGTGGTCGATTTGTTTATCAAATCTGTGGCTCTTAATTGCATGATTCAACTAGCTAAACCTCTCTGCCCTACTGTTACTTGCTAGTTATCCACCCTAATCTACTCCAGCTTTTGCATCCTTTTTATTCATCCAACAAAGCCCTAGGATTCTATATAGCAGTCCTAAATCATTTATGAAAAAAATATGGCTTCGACTTCGCTCAGCCAACATATACCGATGGCTGAGCGAAGTCGAAGCCATACAAACTCGGCGATACCTTTTTTCTCGTCAAGTCCCTAAGGTATTTCTCTTGTTTACGAATCGATATCCAACCTTGTCCGACCCACTCTAAATTGTCTTGACTTAGGATCAAAGATTAAGCCGTTTAACAGCTTAATTGAGCGGCGATACATTACCTTCAACTAACGCTGAAATATTTTGATATTGTCCGCTCCAATGATGTGCTGTATGCCAATCACTTAATTATTACAGCGCTTTGCGCTTACTTAAAACCCAGAAACATTTTTGAAAGCGTTGCTTCGCGCCGCTTTCAAAAATGTTTCTGTACTACTCAAAGCCTCAACAGGCTGTATTTGTCTTTGCGATCGCTGATAATTTTTTTAATCTAAACTTAGGTCTAAATCCCTGTAAGCTTGGCGATCGCTCCTTCTAAAGAGCTTGGTAGCGATCTTAATAACTTACGTTTCTCAAAATCTACAGGTACGAGTGTCACCGTTGCTGTTACACATAAATCTGTTTCTGTACGAATTTGATATTCCCAGTTTAGACGCACCTTATCTGGCACAAGCTTTGTCATGACCAGCACATCATCTCCCATCCTTGCTGAACGGTGATAACGCAAAGACATCTCTGCTACAGGTAAATCCACCCCTGCCGAGACTAGTTCCTCAAAGCTCATCCCCACTGTCCGCAAACATTCTACCCTTGCCTCTTCCATCCAAGTTAAGTACATACCATGCCAAACTACACCTGAATAGTCAGTATGGTGAGGATAGACCCGCACAGGGTAGTTGAACCAACCATCATTGGTATTAGTTGGTTGAAATTTAGTAATCTCACTGGTTAGAGTTGTAGAAGGTAAATCTGCCATTGTGGTCATACCTAGAATAAATAACTACAGTAAATTCTCTAGGCGACGACGCATCATGGCAATTACGGGATCTTCGACTATGATTTCCTCCTCTGGCTCTGACTGATCCTTTTCGAGATCCTTAGACCAATCAGTTTTATCAACATTTTTCTCAGGTGGAACTAGCAGACCTTCGGTTGGCACAATATTTAGTTCATAGTCCGCATCTCGGCAAAATGCTTCTAAATCTTCACTGTCAATGCTTTCTACTGTTGGCGATAAAAAATCCTGCGCTTCTAGTAGACCTGCATAACGAATTGCATCATCCTCTTGCTCAAAAGCAATCACAATGTTGTTGCCTTCAATTTCTAGAGTGTAGATACCTTCATTATCGGTGTTGGCGTTAAACAGCAATACCCAAACTTGCATAGAAAAAACTCGACCATTAGAAAAGCTTTAATATTGTATAGCACGCTTATATACCTATCGCTAAGCTCACCCATTAGTACTAAGTAAGTAAGGATGGGCGGCGCAAAGCGCCGCCCATCCTTAACACAATACAGACTACCAGCTTAGCGATGATTAAAAATTTTTGAATGGAGAGTTGCAACTTTGCGTCTCGATCGCTACACCACAGGAACCTACACCATTGGCGCACCACTTTGGAAACAAGTCCTTTGGTACTTTATCGGCGCACCAATTGTGCGTAGTTACTTGATCCCTTTTTCGGGATTGAAAGTACTTATTTTGCGATGGTTCGGCGCAAGAATTGGTCAGGGTGTGCGAATTAAAACAGGTGTGCGCGTTAAATTTCCTTGGCGGCTCGTCATTTACGATTTCGTCTGGATTGGTGAAGATGCTTGGCTAGATAATCTTGACCTGATTACGATTGAGAGCCATTGCTGTATATCCCAAGGTGTATATCTCTGCACTGGTAATCACGACTGGAGCGATCGCGATTTTGCTTTGCGTACTGCCCCCATTTATATCGAATCAGGCAGTTGGATTGCTGCCCGTGCAACTATTGCCGCAGGGGTTAGAGTCGGTCAAGGAGCAGTTTTGGGCTTAGGTAGCGTGGCGACGCGATCGCTAGAACCAATGACAATTTATATGGGCAATCCTGCGATCGCCATTAAGTCACGTAAAATCAAATTACGGGAATAAATGGCGTAGCCATTTATTCCCGCTTAGAAATTATATTTTTTAAATTATTATGACTGTTGCCAATTCAGCCCCTAGCCCCAAAATTGGACTAGCTTCAAGATTAGTTAATGGCATTTTAGCGATTAGCCCTTTATTTAATATTGCCAAACAACGCGCTCGGAAGATGATGATCGAACGCGCCGAGTCAATGGGCGTAAACTGGCGACAAATCGTTGCTGATTTGCAAAAACAAGATCTTGATGGCGAACTTGCCAAAGTCCAAAATCCTAATGTTAAGTATCCCGAATATTACCTCAAACATTTCCATGCCTATGAAGAAGGGAATCTCGGCTGGCTACCTGCAACGGAAGTAGAAGTTGCTGCCTATGCCGTGCATTCACGGATTTGGAATGATTCAGAACCTCCTGTAAAAGGTGATTCCCGCCTACGTCAAAGCTATATTGATATCGTCAAAGAAAAGCTTCCCACAACGCCTCAAGATATTCTCGATATTGGTTGCAGTGTGGGGATGAGTACTTTCGTATTGCACAATGCCTATCCACAGGCGAAAATTACAGGCTTGGATTTATCTCCCCATTTTTTAGCGATCGCCAATTACAATACGCGCACTAAACATCCCGAATTACTAGAATCACAGCAAATCAATTGGATTCACGCCGCCGCCGAAAATACGGGCTTACCTGATGCTTCATTTGATTTTGTTTCCTGTTTTCTCCTATTCCATGAATTGCCTCAAGATGCGACGCGACAAATCTTGCGTGAAATCCGTCGCGTCTTGCGCCCCAATGGTTACTTCACGCTTATGGATATGAATCCCCACTCGGATATCTATCTCAAAATGCCTCCCTACATTCTGACTTTACTCAAGAGTACCGAACCCTATCTCGATCAATACTTCTCTTTTGATCTAGCCTCAGAACTTGTTGCCGCAGGTTTTGAAGTTCCTACGATTACTGCGAATACCCCTCGCCATCGCACTGTAATCGCCAAAGCTGTATAACGATAATATGCCGTACAAAGTACGGTATATTATCGCATTCCATACCATTTTATTTGAGATACTCCCTTCCCACCCAAAAATAGGCATTGCCAAGTGAATATTAGGCGTGCGGGGCTTTGCCCCGCACGCCTAATATTCACTTGGCAGGGACTAGAACTGACGCAAAGAAAGCAATTGGCAGGGGAAATTCATGAATTGCCCTTATAGTAAATCAGAGTTTCAAGTCTTTTTGCATATTGGGATTTTCTAAAATATAGCGCTTTGAACTCAAAACCAAACCAAGATATTTTTTGAAAGGCTTGCTTTGCAAGCCTTTCAAAAAATATCTTGTGATTCGTTTGATCGAAAATTACTGTAACTGGCTAACGCTATATTAAAATTATTAAAGATTGGATAAGATTTACTACAAAGTATCTGTATCGCTCATTTTAATAAGTAGCCCACCAAGTTTATGATAATTGCAATTCCCGAGCCTCTTAAAACATTGGTGACTTTTGCTCACCCCATTCTAATGACCTTGACCCTAATTTTGGCATTTTATGCAGGTTATGTTGGATGGCAATACCGCAAAATTCGTAGCACTGAGGGGGAAGAGAAAAAAGCTCTGATCTCCAAAAAATACAATATCCTCCATCACAAACTAGGTTCGGTATTTTTATTGTTAATGGTGGCAGGTGCTGTTGGTGGTATGGCTGTGACTTACAACAACAATGGCAAACTATTTGTAGGAGCGCATTTGATTGCTGGTTTAGGATTAACTTTCTTAGCTGCTTTATCAGCAGCATTAGCTCCTATCCTACAACAGGGCAAAGAATGGGCTCGGAGCACCCATATCGCTGTTAATACAGTATTAGTCGGTATTTTTGTATGGCAAACCCTGACAGGTTTTGAAATTGTCCAGAAAATTCTCGAACAAATGTCTAAAGCTTCATAATAAAAAAGCGGCGCAATGCGCCGCTTTTTTATTATCGATAGTTTGTGAATTGGAGAGCGAGGGGGAAGTCTTCACCTTTTACGAGTTGGATAATTTCTTGAAGTTCATCTTTGGATTTGGAAGTAACTCGCAAAGCATCACCTTGGATTGAAGCTTGAGCTTTAGGGAAATTATCGCGGATGGTTTTAGAAAGTTTTTTGGCTTGATCTTGCTCAATACCACGCTTGAGTTTAATCTTTTGGGTGACGCGATTACCGCTAGCGGATTCGATTTCGCCATAGTCAAAGATTTTTAGAGATAGATTACGCTTGATTGCTTTAGATTGCAACACATCAACAACCGAGGTGAGCGTCATTTCACTATTAGTTTTGATAGTTATGAGTTCTTTCTCAAGTTCAACTTCTGTATTTGTACTTTTCAAGTCATAACGACTAACTATTTCACGGCGAGTTTGATCGATCGCATTGACAAGTTCTTGATGATCAAAATCGCTAACGATGTCAAAGGAGTAACTGGAAGCCATAGATTTATTTCAGGTTTTATTGATCACAAAGCTGCCAGAGTCGCAGCAGTGTTTTGCGTCCCTCATCCTACCAAAAAATGGGGTTTGTGGAAGCGCACCCCCTCAGGGTGCGCTTCCACAAATCTATTCCCAGAGTCGCCGACCTTCCTCACCATGCAAGCGATCGTGGGTATCCCTCAAAAGTCTAGGGATTTCGAGATTTTCAGGACATCTTGGTAAGCAGTCGCCACAGTCGGTACAGCGAATGGCTTTATTCCCTGGAAACCAATGTCCTGCATTCTCAAACATTTTGTAGCGATATTTCCCAAACTCCACCATATCAAAGCCGATCGCTAAATTTCTGAGTCTAAGGACTTCAGGAATATTAATGCCTTCGGGACAGGGTAGGCATTGATAACATTGCGAACAACGCTCATTTTCTAAGAGTGTGTAGCGTCGATTCATGCAATCGAGAACTGCGGATTCTAATTCAGACATCGGGGCATCGTTATCCCATGCGTCCTGATGGGAATCTACTTCGCTAGGATTGGCTGCACCGAGGCTGAGGGTATGTACACGCGGATCACTCAGCAAAAAGCGATCGCACATGTATATGGCTGTATATGGATAGCAAACACCTGATAGTTCTTCGGACGGGTTATAGAGCATCCCACCTTTATCCGATGGCGAAATGATAAATACCCCCATATCCTTTTCATGGGCAAGTTGCACCGCAGGTGCATTACGCTGATTGAAGTAGTAATAATGTAAATTAACGGACTCAAATAAGTCAGTACGAACCGTGTCTAAAATCACCTCAAGTGAACCGTGGGTAGAAAAGCCTACATGTCTAATTATCTTTTGATCGATCGCTTCCCTAACTGCTTTCATACATCCATTGGGATCTTTCACAAGATTAAGATGTTCGTATAGATTAATTCCATGAATATCGAAGTTATCGATGTAGTCCACGTTCATCTTTTTGAGAGACTGCTCGATCCCACGACGCATAGAATCTCCATCTTTGGTAGGACTAATTTTGGTTGTCAGATAAAAGCGATCGCGTTGCTTGCTAAGCCCATTCCGCATTGCCTGACCAATGAATTCCTCACTCTTGCCATAGCCCTGCGCTGTCTCAATATGATTAATGCCAACTTCTAAGGCATGCCAAATCGTTTTTTCTGCATTCGCCGCAGATTCTAAGTATCGCATTGCTCCTAAGGAGAATACGGACAGAAGCATCTCAGTTTTGCCAAAACGACGATAGCGCATAATTCATTCACTAAATGTGCTGTTCTGCAATTTAATAAGGAACCAAATTCTTGTGGTGAGTCTTCGCCGTGCCACAAAAAATTTGGTTCCTTATTTCCCTGCGTGTGCTTATTTTATAGGGATGACGCAAAAATGATGGGAAATCATTATTTTAAATTCATAAATTGAAGTATAGTGTGGTGTTTCCAGTAGAGGCTTAAAGTAATCCAGAGAAATATTTGAAAGCGCGATAAAGTTGCACTTTCAAATATTTCTCTGGATTTCAAGTCAGCGCAAAGCGCTGTAATTCTAAAGAGCATGAATTACATTGGTAACTACACCCCAAATATGAAGATCGGTATGTTCATCAATCTCAATAGGTTTAAAAGCTTCATTTTCAGGCATGAGCCATAGTTTATCTCGATCCTTACGAATTCTTTTTACTGTTAATTCGCCATTCACCACAGCGATCACAACTTGACCATTGTTAACTTCAATCGAGCGATCCACAATTAACATATCATTGGGATGAATCCCCGCATCAATCATTGATTCCCCAACCACACGCACCAGATATGTGGTTTCAGGATGCTTTACCAGATGGCGATTGAGGTCAATATTATCATCCACATAGTCTTCGGTGGGCGCAGGAAGCCCTGCTGCAACTGGGTTGAGATAAAGAGGTAAGCTCACCTTAGTCTTTCTTTCGGGCTTGAAGATAGATTGAACCATAGTTCCTAATTCGATTTCTTGGCTTCCCCCAGCCAAAGCTGCTAAAATTTCGTCAGCAATTCTTATCGGTAGCCTTACCGCTTTCGTTGCCTCACCATACTTTCCTGTCCCTTGGGGACGACCTGCTCCTATACGTTTTCCTCCTCGTGGCATCTGATTTTCTCCAAGTACATTACAAACACATGAAATGTGTACGCTTATCAATTAAAGTATACTCAAAAATGACAATTTATTGGTAATTTCGCCTCATAAGCCACCAAGTAAGAAGAGAGTTGCGGCGCTTCGCGCCGCAACTCTCTTCTTACTTGGTTATGTCAAAACATTTTGATTGCGTTTTACAAATCCCTTCAGGAATTTCCCAACGAATCATGTAACATCAGAAACATATTGCGATCGCTACTACAGGTCTTTGCGCCAAATAAAAACTGACTTTTTGCTACAAGCATTACGAATTTGAGTTTGAATGTGGGTAGTGTTTTAGGAAATATGGGTGGAACACTGCGCGTATTAACTAAAATGCTGCCATCTTTGGCACTACCGTATAAGTGAAAGAATTATAAGTACGACATTTAGTTAGACATGGTAAAAGATGCAAGATCGAGATGAATCCTCGCAGTCTACGGTTCTCGAAAAAGAATCAGCGAAAAAATTGAAATTTGCCAAGAATAGTGGATTTCAGGTAGAACTAAGACGACGGGTTGACGAACTTTTTCAAAACAGTAATCTCAGAGAGCGTGATTGTCCCCAAATGTATGCCAAAACAGCAACTCTGTTGATTGGCTTTTTGGGAACCTATGCAGCCTTAAATTTTTTAGCCCAGACATGGTGGCAAGTTGTGCCGCTATGTATCCTAATGGGTGTAATCACTGCAGGTATTGGGTTTAGCATTCAGCATGATGGCGCTCATCATGCCTATTCCAATTCACTATGGGTAAATAAACTCATGTCGATGAGTCTTGATCTCATCGGTGGTAGTTCTTATATTTGGCATTGGAAACATGATGTTTTACATCATACCTATACCAATATTGTGGGCTATGACATGGATTTAGAAGTGGGAATGTTTGGCAGACTTTCTCCATCCCATCAAAAACTTCCATTTCACCGTTGGCAGCATTATTACCTATGGCTTCTATATGGCTTTCTGGCGATCAAGTGGCATTTTTTCGATGATTTTAATAACTTGATTACTGGCAAAATTAGCGATCGCAACTATCCTCGTCCTAGAAATAGCAATTTAGTAACATTCTTTGCTGGCAAGTTAGTGTTTCTGACGATTGCTTTCGTGATTCCCTCACTATTTCATTCATTTTGGTTGGTTTTAGCTAGCTATAGTCTCGTTGCATTTACCTTAGGCATAGTCCTAAGTGTGGTCTTCCAATTAGCCCATGTGGTTGAAGAAGCAGATTTTCCTCTTCCTGATGCAGAGACTTGTTTAATTGAGAAAGATTGGGCAATCCACCAAATCGAAACTACAGTAAATTTCTCTCGCAACAATCCTTTTTTAACTTGGTTGCTGGGTGGTTTAAATTTTCAAGTCGAGCATCATCTCTTCCCTAATATTTGCCATATCAATTATCCTGAGATCTCTAAGGTAGTTGAGCAGACCTGTCAAGAATTTGGGGTGAGATATAACTATCACCGCTCCTTCTGGGAGGGTTGCCTCTCCCACTTCCATTGGCTACGCCGTATGGGAACTTCTTTCTAACTTAACGTGAATTCAAGACACTGGATAGCTAAAGCTTGATCGACGTATTGGTGTTTTCCCATCTTTATGGAATTGTCGCTTCAGCCCCAAACTGTCTACCCCCCAATATAAGTATCAGTGAGAATCTTCGTTACTTGTATTGGGGATTATGTCCTAAACAAGTATTTTATTTCTATAGTTGTTTTAAATAATTTGCAGAGGGGTTTTGGCTTCGCTCAGCTAGAGTACATTGATGGCTGAGTGAAGCCAAATCTGTAGTTTTTATTTGAATAGAAGATGAGTTTCGGTGCTTCGCGCTGAAACTCATCTTCTTAGGTTTTATGTCCTAAGCAAAACTTGATTTGCTGTATAAAAAATGCGATCGCTCGGAAACATTACTAAAAATTTAGCGTCATTTTATTGAGAGTAATATTCTGTAGAAAAGCATGAAAAATTTCGCTAAATCCAAAAACAATGCTCAACAAACTCCAATTACTGCATCTTTAATTCTCATCTCAATCTTATCTTTAGGTAGTGGTTTCACACTCTCCAATCATTCTGCTGCCTTTGCTGATTCAGATTCCATTCACACTGAGCACAGCAGCAAAAAAAGTCAAATCAAACCTGTATTAATACCTAAAAATCAGTTACCACCACCTTTAGATAGAACAGTGATATTTAGAGAAATATCCAGTGGGGGAATTACCGGTGCAACCTACCACACAACTCTACTCAATGATGGAACCTTAATTCGCATTAGGATTGGAGACGCTAATGACTCTGAACGTAGCGTTCGCCGAATTTCTGGAGAGCAATTAAAACAGTTTAAGAAATTGTTGCAGAAATATAATCTCCTTAAATTTAACAATCTCAGTTATCCTGCGCCTAGAGGTGCTGCTGATTACATTACCTACACAATCACCAGCAGAGAGGGAACCTTTCAATACAATGATATTTCTCGTAATGGATTGCCAAACAAGCTCCATAACGTAGTTTTAGCGTGGAATCAACTAAAAACCAGTGCTAAACCTCTTACACAATAAGTAGAATGCACATCAATTCTAGACAGAACCCAGCAAATTTGTTGTATAGCTATAGTTACCCGTATCAGAACAAATCAAAGTCCAAATAGTGTAAGGCGTTGCTTAGCGCCGCCTTACACTATTTGGACTGAGTGGATGTGGCGCGGGCAAAGCCCGCGCCACATCCACTCGATGCCCAGTAAATTCGTTAGCATTGCGTAAGTCCTAACACTATTTGGATTGTGAGAATGGCGACAGCTTTACGTGAGTGCTGAGTTAAGCAGGTTGCAACCAAAGGCACTTTACAACCTGCTTAACCCTTAGTCGCAATGCGATCGTCGAAAACAAAACATTCACCTTGCCACAGGCTCTCTTCGGGGGGAACTTCCGCTAAATATTTGAGAATACCTCCCTTGAGATGATAAACCTGAGCAAAGCCTTGAGCCAACATATAGGCACTTGCCTTCTCGCAACGGATACCACCTGTGCAGAACATCGCAATTTTTTGCTGCTTGCGATCGCTTAAATTTTCTTCGACATATTTGGGAAACTCATGGAAAAAGTCTAAATTTGGATCGATCGCGCCTTTAAAAGTACCAAACTCTACTTCGTAAATATTGCGCGTATCAATAACGATTACTTCTGGGTCAGAGATTAACGCATTCCAATCCTTAGGATCGACATAGGTTCCCACCTCTTTACTAGGATCGATGCCTGAAACACCAAATTTCACCAACTCCTTTTTTAGCCTTACCCGCAGCTTGTTATAGGGTATAACATCAGAAATAGTTTCCTTATGTTCCAAATTTTGCAAACGCGGATCGGAACGTAAATAACTTAACAAAGCATCAATACCTTCTCGACTACCTGCAATTGTGGAATTAATGCCCTCTGGTGCGAGTAAAATTACACCCTTGAGTTCATGACTGTTACAAAAATCCGTAATGGGCGATCGCATTTCTTGATAGTTATTCAAATCAGCAAAGTGATAGAAAGTCGCCACCACAAACCAATCAGGTTTATCTAGATATTTTGCTAGAGACTTCTCCATCACAAAGTTAGTAAGCTTTTCACCACGACAAGCAACTTGTTGTTCCTTCACGACCTTAAAGCCACGACTTTTAAAAAATGCCCTCGCGGTAATGCTTACTTCTACAAATAGGCGATCAATTTTTAATTCTAGAGCCTTAGCTTCAATGGCACGATATAGCCGCGTTCCTACGCCACAGCGCTGATAGTCTTTATGACAAAAGAAACAATCAATATGCCCATTAGTTTCTATCTGTGCAAATCCAATAATTTCGCCCTCCTCTTCCGCAACATAGGTAAAGTTGTTACTACAATCTTCTGTCCAGTTGGTGAAATACAAGTCATCTGGAGCCCAAGCCTTGACCTGTTCAGGTGAATAGTCACGAATATTCACCTCGCGCACAGTATCATGGAATAACTGGGCTATGCGATCGCTATCTTGGCTTTGGAACAATCGAATTAACATAGTCTTTTTATTTAGGATTCGACAAACTGACTCTTGCATTGCTTACATCGATAGCACTGTTTACCTTAGCGATGTCCATTTTTTACTACTTTTTTTCCCTTACAAGTTGGGCATTGCATTTTTTGACATTGAACAACTCCACCTCTTATTTTCCTACATACTTTTCTTGATTATCATTATGAATATGTGCAACGCTAAAAAAGCAGACAGTTATTTTTACTGTCTGCTTTTTTAAGAACTTAATGTGGAGCTTAAACTTAAATTGCTGCTGCCAACTTCAAGTCATTGGTTTCTAAGATTTGTTGAAGTTCTTCAGCATCAACGGTTTCACGCTCAACGAGATCCTTTGCAATCTTATCGAGAACGTGACGGTTATCAACGAGCAGTTGCTTTGCACGACGGTAAGCATCAGCTACAAGAATACCAACTTCCTCATCAATGGTTGCGGCAGTTTCTTCGGAGAAATCACGCTCGGCGGCGATGTCACGACCGAGGAACATATTGCCGCTAGAACGACCGAGGGCAACAGGTCCAAGCTTATCGCTCATACCGAAACGCATCACCATTTGACGGGCGATCGCTGCGACTTGTTGTAAATCACTGGATGCACCTGTGGTAACTTCTTCTTCGCCGAAGACGATTTCTTCAGCGATGCGACCACCGAGGGCAACAGCCATTTGGTTTTGCAAGTAGGCACGGCTTTGCATTCTTTCTTCGGTAGGCAAGAACCATGTCAAACCACCAGCACGACCGCGAGGAATGATCGTTACTTTTTGGATGGCATCATAGTCGGGCATCAAAGCTCCAACGAGGGCATGACCTGCTTCATGGTAAGCAACTAATTCTTTGCGCTTTTCGCTCATGACGCGATCTTTTTTCTCAGGACCCACCAAGACGCGATCGACAGCATCGTTGATTTCATCCATGGAGATTTCGGTCAAGTTGCGACGTGCCGCGAGGATGGCAGCTTCGTTCAAGAGGTTAGATAAATCAGCACCTGTGAATCCGGGGGTACGACGGGCAATCTTTTCAAGATCAACATCCTTGGAAAGCGTCTTGCCGCGTGCGTGAACTCCAAGAATTTCGAGGCGACCTGCGAAGTCGGGACGATCAACAACAACTTGGCGATCGAAACGACCAGGACGGAGTAAAGCTGCATCTAATACGTCAGGACGGTTGGTTGCCGCAACGATGATGATGCCTGTATTACCTTCAAAACCATCCATTTCGGTGAGCAATTGGTTCAAGGTTTGTTCACGCTCATCGTTACCACCACCGAGACCAGCGCCACGCTGACGACCGACCGCATCAATTTCATCAATAAATACGATACAAGGAGCATTCGCTTTGGCTTGCTCGAATAGGTCGCGCACACGGGATGCACCGACACCAACGAACATTTCTACGAATTCTGAACCAGAAATACTGAAGAAAGGTACGCCAGCTTCACCAGCTACAGCACGAGCTAGTAAGGTTTTACCTGTTCCAGGAGGTCCAACAAGGAGTACACCCTTGGGAATTTTTGCGCCGACAGCCGTAAAGCGATCAGGATTTTTGAGGAAGTCTACAACTTCAGTAAGTTCAAACTTGGCTTGCTCAATACCTGCCACATCGGTGAAGGTGACTTGGGTTTGAGGCTCCATCTGGACGCGGGCGCGAGACTTACCAAAGTTCATTGCTTGGTTGCCAGGACCTGCTTGGGCACGACGTAGTAGGAAAAATAAGCCGACTAAGAGCAAAATTGGCAAAATCAAGCTACTCAAGGTTTGAACTAGTGCGCCATCGGTGCGGCGAGGTGCAACATCTAGTTCAACGTTGTTTTCTCTGAGGGTTTTGATGAATTCAGGGTCATTAGGCAAGTTGACACGAACTTTGCGCTTACCTTCTGGACCTCCGGGGACAGTTGCTTCGGCAAAGGTGCGATCGGGACTGAGGGTTACTCTAGAAACGCCTGCGGGTTTCTTGCGGACTTCTTCGATCAGTTTGCTATAACGCCATTCCCCTTGAGTGGCGGGCTGACTATCGAGCAGCGTTGTCCCTAAGGTAATGACGACAATGCCTAGCAGTGCGTATAAACCAAAATTTTTCCACTTTTTATTATTATTGTCGTTTTTATTATTGCTTTTCACTACTACTGCTCCATCAATAGAGATGTTCTTAGTTGATTTTGCCAAGAACGAATGATTTTATTAACTAATCTTAACGCAACCAGTCTAGAATCTGTCCAAGTCATCCTAGAATCCGTCTTTGGATCGATACTGGAATGTAAATGGACATCATTCTTGTTAGCACATAAAAAACAAACAGTGTAAGGTGGAGATTCTTTCCACCTTACACTGTTTGTTTTTTGTCTTGATAGGTGACTATAGCTATAGCTGATCATTTGTAGATTTTTGATTTTGTAGAAGCCTACCCTTTCAAGGAACAATCCTATAAAGTATCTATAGATCGTAGAACAAGAAAAAGGTGATTAATAGCAATGGATTTTATTGCTTAACGGAAATTTGAATTAAACTTGATGGCAATATTTGATTCACACAAATCCTAGGAAATTTACACAAATAAACTGCCTAACTTAAGTAGCCGAGCATAATCAAAACCCAAAAAGCTGTCGCCAAGTGTATTAACGTCAGTTTTCCGCCATTTGCGCGGCGCGAAGCGCCACGCAAATGGCGTTATCGAACTCACGTTGTATTAGGAGATAAAACCCCAGAAGAGAAAGGCGGCGCTTCGCGCCGCCTTTCTCTTCTGGGGTTTTGATTTTGTCATAACATAAGTGACGGCAGCTATATATTTAATTGCACCTAGCTATTTAGAGCAATAAAAACAATCAGACTTAGTAGGAAAAACAAACTGACTAACAATAAAACAGGCAAAATAGGCAAAATCAACACGCTCAAGTTTTGCAATAATGATCGTTCAGTAGAACGAAGAGCAACATCTAGCTCAATGTTATTTTCTCTAATAGTTTTAGTGAAATCAGGGTCGTTAGGCAGATTTACACGAACTTTTTTCTTCCCTTCAGATCCATCAATTACTGTCACTTCTGCAAAAGAGCGATCGGGACTAATGCTAATTCTGGAGACACCTGTGGGTTTCTTTCTGACTTCTTCGATTAGCTTGCTATAGTTCCATTCCCCTTGAGTGGTTGGCTGCCCATTGAGGAGATTGTTATCGAGGAAATATGGTACTAGGGCGATGATGACAACGCTCAAAGTAATAAAGTCAATGACGAATAGAGCGTATAAGCTAAACAATTTCCACTTTTTATTATTGTAGTTTTTGTTATTGTTCTTCACTACTACTGCTCCGTCAGTCAATTCGCCAAAAATGTGCCTAGATGATTTCGTCAAGAAGGGATGATTTGATTAACTAATCTTAACGCAACCAGTCTAAAATCTATCTAAACGAAAGTAGAATTCCTCTTTAGATCGATAACTCCATGAATGCAAATCAATGGCAATGGCGAGACGGCGTATTAACTTGTGAATTATTGTCTGACTGGCAACATGGTTTTTTTACGCGATCGCACGCTCCTAAATTACCTAATGATCTCCATAATCATCTTGTTGAATCAGGCAAAGCCTATCGTGCTAAGCAAGTACATGGTAATCGCTTGATTCATGCTAATGAAATTGAAACTATTCCCGATGCCGTTTTACCTGAAGCCGATGGAGTATGGGCAACTCGCGATCGCCACAATACTAATAGCAATCGTTCGGTATGGGTATGTACGGCGGATTGTGTACCTGTGTTGATTGGCGATCGCAAATTAGGATCGGTCGCGGCTGTTCATGCAGGGTGGCGTGGCACAGCTTCGGGAATTGTGACTAAGGCGATCACTACATTATGCGAACAAGGTAGCGAATTAAAGGATTTACGAGTTGCTCTTGGTCCCGCGATTTCTGGGCAGGTTTACCAAGTATCTCAGGATGTTGCCCAACAGGTGACAGCGACAATTAATCAAGCAGTAGGTGTCCATCCTGATGAGCATCCCGAACGAGTGAAGCTCGATTTGCGCCAAGTGCAAATGCAACAGCTTAGAGAATTGGGAATGCCCTCAGAAAACGTGGCGATCGCGCCTTACTGCACATTACAGCATGAGGAAATTTTCTTTTCCTATCGCCGATATTTTCTGAATAATCCTAATCCCCAACCAAGAGCGCCACAGGTGCAATGGTCAGGGATTGCGATCGCCTATAGCAATCTAAGGGGTACTTAGGACATAAAACCCAAATAAGTGAAGGTGGCACTTCGTGCCACCTTCACTTATTTGGGTTTTGCTTTGTCCTATCTATCTCTTATATTGCTACCATAACGAAGATCTAACTCTATTCTGGATGGTCAGATAATGGCTTTCTATTGAGAAGTGCTTCAAGATCAGCAAACTCATCTAATACAGGATTAGACACATTATCAGGATTGCTATCCAAGGTAATTTCTGGAGTTAGCTCCGTACTTTCAGTACTGGGCTTATTTGCCTTGTCCGCATTATTTAACTCTTCGAGCTTGGCTAAAAACTTATCTACGAGGAACTCTTGCACTAGATATTTAGGATCTTTATGCTCTGGATTATTTTCTGGTTGTGCTTCCTGTGCATCTTGTGCGATCGCTTCTGTTGTCTCAATGGTTGCTGGAAGCTCAATCGATTCAGGAATAACTGTTCCCAAGACCTCCTCAGTAATTAAGACTTCTTCGGTGATCGCGGTTGCTTGCTCTGATACTGAGGATATTTCAATAATATCTTCAACTTCTTGAATTTCATTATCAGCGTCTTCAGCTTCACTAGAGTCGCCTAGATATTCTTGCAGAATATTTTCTACATAAGCATTGAAGGCAATTAGCTCATCTAATTCTTCATCAAAATCTTGAGATGGATTCTCTGAAGTTTCTACTTGCTCAATTGTGATATCCGCTAATCCATTAGTTTCAATGTCTGAAACTAATGGATTAGCTGGTTCTTCTACAATCTTTTCTAGTCCTAGATTAGCATCATCAATATCAAATCTAGACTCCACAGATTCCGATGAAACGATGTCACCTAACTCTAGCTCATCATCAGCTTCAACATTGGCTTCTAGCTGATCAGTATCAATTTCGTTGCTAATACTAGGTTTTGCTGATTTTCCAAATCCATAAATCTTTTGCGAGGAACCTTTTTTGCGAGACTTTTTAAAAAGATCTATAGACTTTTTTGTCTTTTGGGATCTTGATTCCGTAGCTAAATCAGTCTCAGCAAAATCATTAATTTCGGTCTCTGTAATAGCATTATCAACTATATCTAGCACATCAATTTGTCCATCATCAGATTCAGAAATTCCGCCAGGCTCTAAATTTACAGGATTATCTGCAAAATCTATAGTCTCCTTGCTTGCAGGTTCTTGACTAGACTCATTAAGATCTAGAGCATTAGTTTCTTCAGAAATCTGATCTTCTATGCTTTGTGTATCTAGCAGATTAGCGTTAATTTCTAAGTTTGTCCCAATTGCACTTTCGTCATAAATGTCGTCAGATGATTCAGGTGATGAATCTTCTGTCTCATTGATTGTCAACTCTTCAGCATTTTCAGATAATCCATCTGTAGCAACATCAACAGGCTCTAAATCTATTGCATGGTCAGATTCCTCATTAATCTCACTGATAGATGATTCTTCAACAATTTCTGAAGTTTCTACGTTGGTTTCATCAGTAACTGAAGCGATCGCCTCAATCTCAGTCTCTACAATTTCTAATTCTGAATCTGAAGAATCAGTGATCTCTTCATGGGTATCTTCATCGAAAGTATCAGATCCTAATTCTTCAGTGATATCTGCGAATGGGTTATCCAGATTTACATCAATTTCTGCCTCTGTAGAATCTGATAACTGATCAATCTCTAGTTCAGCAGCAGTATCATTAACATTCAAATCTAGACTATCTTCAGTGAAATCGTTAGCAGTTTCTTGAGTTTCTAAATTGATATCAGAGCTATTATCAAAAGCTCCTTCTACAACCTCATGCGATTCAGAGTTTGGGACATCTTCAGTAATGTCTAGGATTGACTCAGGTTCAGGTTCGTTAAACTCTTCTTGTACAATCTCTTCGGCGGTAGGATCTATCAAATCATTACTGTCCAAATCTTCAGATATTTCTAATTCAGATTCGGCAACTACTTCATTAATATCTGAAGACTCAATAGTATCTAAAGTATCTTCATTAATCTCTAATTCTTCAGATGTTTCTGTAATATCCTCAACAAGCTTATTGGCAACTTCTTGAGATGCAAAAGTTTCTGGCAATTCCTCTAAACTTAAATCAGTATCATTCTCAATGAATTCTGAGATTACCGCGCTTTCATCTACAGATTCGTTAGCAGATTCATTAAATTCTATGCTTGCCTCTAATTGATCTATAGATTCATCGTTGACTAATCCTTCTGGCGCTTCGTCAACAATTGATTCGTTTACTTCTTCGAGAGCGTCATCATGAAATTCTGCAAATACTTCAGACTCAGTTTGTGTAGGTTCTTCAATAGCTAGATCTTCGCCAAGATTTACTTCAGCTTCTGTAGTTAATTCTCCAAGAGCATCGACTTCAAATTCTGAGCTGTCTGATTCTTTCTGAGCAGCGATCGCATCATCCTCAGCTACTAATTCCTCATCAATAGGCTCAGAAATTTCTAAGCTTAACTCAGGGGTTGCTTCCTCTTGAATCGCTGCTTCTGAGATTATTTCAACTTCTTCAGAAACTACTTCTTCGGTAAAGTTGTTAATCTCAAAATCTTCATCTATAGACTCAACGACTTCAACAACTTCTTGGCTTGCTTCAGTTACAGATTCTTCAGCGGCATCACTAATTTCTGCATCTTGAGATTCCTCTATGACATCTTGAGTTTGTTCAGATGTTGATTCTTGAGGCGCATCCTTTTGTTCAATAGTTTCAGAAATTGGTGTTTCTTCAAAGAACTGTAAGAGTTGAGGTACTTGCCAGCCGATATTAGTAAAGTTATTTTTGATTTTCTCGATCGCAAAAGGCTGCAAGCTGTTGATTTCTGACTCAGCCGTGAGCTTAATTCGTAGCGCTGAAACCCCTGATTGCAATAAAACGTTACTTAATAAAAAGCAAATCTCAGCCCAGATAATCCCAAATAAACGCAGTCCCGCAGGAAATGGTGCGATCGCTTGGGCTAGTGGTGCTGATATGTAGAGTTTACAAAAAATTGCACTCATCAAAAAGGCAACCGCGATCGCCACCCAGCCTGTAACATACCAACCATTGCGTTGTTGCTTAATTAGAGTAAGCACGCGACGTTCATCTTCACTCAAGCTTTCGGATGGCTTCACTAAAACCCAGAGACTAAAAGGCGAAAAAGGTTGTTGCCACTGTATCCACGCAACTGCGGCGATCGCAGGAAATCCCAGTAAAAATATCTCTAACCATGTGGGAAATACAGGATCTCCCACTGCTAACCCCGACATGCTTAGTGCCAATAACCACGGCACACCCGCAAGAAAAGCGATATTTCCCCAAACAAATGGATGGTTACTGATGGAGGTATTGCCACTTAAGGCACTGGGATTTGGTGATGTCATAGTGCATTCAGAAATAATTTATATTTTTAACTTTTGAGATGCGTCTCCTGTACCTAGTTTTTTATCCTAAACCAGTAGTTAAACGAGTCCAAAAACCTTCATAAATCTGCAACACTTCAGGATCAAGTTTGGTAATGCGATCGCTTTCTCGAATTATTGCTTCGCTGGGTTCTAGTGCTTTAATTGCTTTTAGATCATCAGGAATCATTGATGTTGCATACTTATTAGTCGTCCCAAAGCTATTAGCATCGCTGATTTTTGCGGCAACTTCTGGCTTCATTACATAATTGATCCAAGCATGAGCGCCTTCGATATTGGACGCGCCTCTAGGGATTGCCATCGTATCTGTCCAGATTGAAGTACCACTATTGGGCAAGATATATTTGATATTGGGATCTTGTCGAGCCAAACTGATCGCATCCCCTGAAAATGCCATACATATCATTAAATCCCCTGATGTGAGGGGATCTTTCCATGCATCGGTTGTAAAATTGGCGATCGCAGGCATGAGTTCTCGTAACTTCTGAAAAGCGTTTTCAATTTTGTCTGGCTCTTTGGTGTTGTAAGAGTGCCCCAGAATATGTAGAGCCATACCCATCACTTCGCGAGGATCGTTAACCAAGGTAATTCGCAACTTACTCTTGTGGTTCCATAGGTAACTCCAATCAGTTGGTTCTTCTCCAACGATTGAGTTAACTGCCTTAACGTTATAAGCAAGCCCTGTTGTCCCTAAACTGACTGGGATACTAAACACCGCACCGCGATCGTGGGGCAAATCCAAATAATTACTGGCAATATTAACAATATTAGGTAGTAATTTTTTGTTGAGTGGGGCAAGCAATTTCTTGTCCCGCATCTGCGTCACCATATAGTCACTAGGATAGATGATGCTATAGCCTGATCGCCCACCTGAAGCTTCTAACTTGGCTAACATCACTTCGTTAGAATCATAGGCATCACCCACAACTTTAATGCCTGTTTCTTTGGTGAATCCCTCTAACACCTCTTGGTTATTGATATAGGTAGACCAACCATAGATATATAAAGTTTGTTTGTCTTGAGTAACTGGACGTGGGACATCTTCTTTGGCTGATTCATTGCCTTGCGGATCTTTATCAAAAATGCCACAAGCGGAGAGGCTAGATGCACCAGCAAGAGCAGATGTGACATAGGCAGTCTGTCTAAGAAATTTACGCCGAGAGATACTCATAGAGTTTGACATTGCTGATCAGGAAATGATGTTAGTTTCATAGACGACATTTCAGATGTCATTTATTTAATTGCTATTAGGTTGCAACGGTAGTTTTGGGAAGTGCAACACAATCTTCGGGCATCCATGAAACATAGACTTGACTATTAAAAGGAGGAGTCTTTTCGCCTTGATGGTTAGAACGCACGAGGGTGATGCGGACGGGTGGTACATTTTCGCTGGCATGGAGATCAACTACAAACTGAGAGTGATCGCCCAAATAAAGCACATTATTGAGGATGCCGCGATAGGTATTGTAGGGTTGATTGGGATATTCGGTAGAGAGTTTAATTTTTTCAGGACGGACGCTCACTACGGCTTCAGGAATTGGCAACCAATGTCTAGGCTTGGCGGCGACGATCGCTAAACCAGTAGATGAGCGCAACTCCACAAATGCCCCATCCTGCTCAATTACCCGACATTCAAATAAATTGGTTTCGCCGACAAAATCAGCAACAAAGGCTGAGGATGGGCGATCATAAACCTCTGCAGGAGTGCCAATCTGCTCAATCCTGCCTTGATTCATCACCGCAATTCTAGAGGAGATCGCAAGGGCTTCACCTTGGTCGTGAGTAACCATGATGAAGGAAATGCCCAAATCATATTGCAAATTTGACAGCTCTACCTGCATTTCCTTACGCAGTTTGAAGTCTAGCGCGGCGAGCGGTTCATCCAGCAAAATCACCTTGGGACGATTAACTAGGGCTCTTGCTAGTGCTACCCGTTGCTGTTGACCACCTGAGATTTGGTTCGGATAGCGATCGCTTAAATGGTCAAGCCGAACTTGCTTAAGAGCCTCTTTAACCCGTTGTTGAATTTCTGGCTTTGGCACACCCTTGACCGATAGCCCAAAAGCGACATTATTGAAAATGGTCATATGCCCAAAAAGAGCATAGCTTTGAAATACGGTATTTACAGGTCTTTGATAAGCAGGAATGTAGGTCATCGGATTGCCTTGAATCAGCACTTCTCCTGCTGATGGTTCCTCAAAACCTGCAACTAGCCTGAGTAGCGTTGTTTTGCCACAACCTGAGGGACCGAGGATACTAAAAAGTTCGCCTCTCTGGACTTGCAGATCGACACCTTGCACCACGGTATTGGTTCCAAACATTTTAAAAACTCGTTGAAGTTCGACATCGGGAACTGTGCCTGTGGAAGTGGCGAACTGTTTAGCAGTGGTTGACTGTGCCATGTTGTTGCTCAAGCGTCTACTAAATTAATCAAAATTCCAGTCACTAAGTCTCTCGCATTTTAGCGCGTTGTAGCTGATAAATGAGTTGTAATGACAAGGCAATTATTACGGAAATTTGTCCTCCGAAGGCAAGAATGATATCAGAAAGTTTGATATTTGCGACCACAATCCAAGGGAATCCAAAAAATAACCAGACTCCTGCATAGCGTTCAGGGGTAATCGATAGGCTGAGCATAATCAGCACTGGTAGAAAAATTAACGCGGAGACTGTACCTGTTGCCCATGCCGAAGGGTTACGGTTTTTGAGTAATAAAATCAACTGGGTAACTAAAGATAAGATCAAGATCGAGATCGCAAAGGAGGCAACTACAAGCAGTGCCCTACTACGCAATTCGGCATTATTCCACGAATTTACCCACACTAAAACTGGTAACTGCGTAATTAAGAGGTTAATGGAGATCGCGATCGGGGCAGGACTTTTATCTGACCAAATCAAATCCCGCAAAATGTAGCCAAAGCCCGATGGATGATCCTCAGTCGTGGACAATGCTCCAAATCTTACCCAATCCAGCAAGGATTGTCTCTGGGGCGTGAGAGCCGTGATCGCGGCTAGGAACACAAAGAAGTTAGCAATGTAAATAAACAACATTAGGAGGAACTGGAATTCTCCATAAAACCCCTTATCGGCAAACCCAGATTGGATACAAAAACCTAACATCAAGATTTCTAGATACAGAGTTACCAGATAGCTTTGTCCTTTGCTGACTATAGTTGCGGTGGGATTGTGAAATCGTCTTTCTAAAATGCGCCAGATCGCTAAGCTTACAATTACTAGATTCACAATTGTAAAAATATGTGAAGTCCATATATTGGAAGTAATTGGTAAGTACCACCATTCTGCTTGGATGGCGTTGATGCGTCCGCCTACTAAAACCTTACTGAAACTGCTCCACGCGGTGAAGATATTCCACCACATAAATGCAGGCACAATCCAAACAAAGGTAACAAAGGAAAATACTAAGGCTCCTGCGGTTACTTGTCCACCAAACTTGGCTTGCCAACCACTAAGCAAAGCCAGCAAAATTGCCCCACTAAACAAAAGAAAGGCAGTGCCTATCAGTAATAAATAAAAACTTAATAAAAAGGCGATCGGGACATTGGCATTAATAGCGGCTAGCAAGTGATAGGGGATAACTAATCCAAGCCCAATATAGGCAAGCAGTGGTACACCCATGATTTTGCCCATGAGAATGCTAATGCTTGATCGCGGACTGATCCTAATAAAGTTGAGCGTGCCCTTATAATCTTCAAGGGAAATATCTGAGATGAGACTATAAACTCCCGCTAGAAATAAAACAAAAGGCTCCGTCCAAGTAATAAATCGAAATTGCTCTAACCACCAATCTGCCCAAGATTTTGCACAACCAAATCCACGTATTTGGGCATAGCAATCTTCGCTAGGTATGCGTTGGCTATAGAACAGAAGCAATAGAATTTGAAATAGTAATGATATGCTAATCGCGACTATCAAATTCTTTAACTTGAGCTTGCCACGAATCTCTCGTAATAATTGAGGATTCCAATTGCCAACGCGATCAAGCCAAGATATTGCTGTTGGAGAATTCATTGGCGAATTGTTCATAGGTCATTTTAGGCGATCGCTAATCGATCAAGTGCGATTAGATTTTATGATAGTCAGAATAAAACTTTATGAGTAGTTATCCTGTTAAATAGTTAAAAAATAGTTACAAGAATACTCTAAGAACCTCAAAATCTAAGCATTATCAAGAATTTCTATGGAAAACTCAGAGGATCAATCAGGCTACTCCAAAGTAAATCCAATTGATACAGTTAATCCTGAACAACCACAGGTTACTTCTGTTGATACTACTATTCATAAGACTAATGAAGTAGAGCAGACTGAAAGAATTAAGCAAGTAGATAGACTGACAGATTCTAATAATAATGTCCCTAATTATCTGCCTAATTACAATTGTAAGAATCAAAGATTGCGATTTGGCTTACTTGCAATCTTAGTTGCAAGTAGTTTGTTGATTTTCCTACGCTCTCTTATCGATAGTAATATTGGTAAACCAACACCTGCTATGTTTCCTGAACGGCTTGAGCTAGCTCAGGCGAAGTTTACACAATCAGAACCTATCATCGATACAAAAGATTTCTATTTTAAACCCAAATACTTATCAGGGCACCATTACAAATTTTTGGTAGATAATCAGCCTATAGATATTGCCTTGCGGTATGCCGTAGGAACGGAAGGGGACATCCCCATCTTTTTGAAAGAACTAGGTAATATTGATATAAACGAAGATGAGATCCGCCAAAAAGTTGTGCGTAAAGATCCCATTGGCTTCTATGCAATGTTTACTTATCAAAATAAAGCTTATTTAACAGCCTGCATTAATCCAAGAGGAATATCGACCGTTACCAAAGAACAATTTGATGATAATGCTAGCGATCGCGCTATGGATCCAGATGTGATCATTAGTTGGTTATTAGGGCAGAGAGATCTACGCGATCGGCGTTGCCTGTGGTCATTAATGTCTACACCATTAGCAGCAGATAAAGATAGTGCTGCTGCTCATCAAAAATTAGAGAAAATTTGGATTTCGTGGTATGAATGGTGGAAAACAAACTTTCCCCAACCTTAACATCACTCACTAATCACTAAGTAGATGTGCATGATTAAAAACTAGAGCAAAAGCCTGTAGTGTTCGCGCGATGTGCGCTACAGGCTTTTGTATTTTATGTTTGATTTTGCTCAGCTACTTAGATCAATTTGCATTTTGCTATAGGCGTAATCAAAATATCTAAGCTTTTGCTGTGATTGATTAATGTAACTTTTAATTTACAAAACATGAGTAATCCTAATTCAAATTCCACTGAGGTCATTACCGCTAACCTACTTCGTCTCGCAGGTTACGGGCTTTTATTGCTAACACTTTCTAATTTTGCTGATGCACTATTACCACCAAAATTTGTCCAAGATCCTACGTGGGAATTCACCACATTAGGTAAGCTGGTTGGTACTTCGCCTGTTCCCATTATTGGGTTGGTTTTAGTGTTTTATGGTGAATCAACAGCGCGTTCTGCTTTTGGCAAAAACATCCTCAAGTTTTTATCATGGCTATCACTGCTATTAAGTGTTTTCTTTGTGATCATGCTCTTGATTGGTATTAGTGCCGCAATTCGGATCAATGGGGACAATAACACTCAAGCTAGTGCTGTTGCCTCTCAACAAATTGCTCAATTTAATAGCATTAAAGACAACATCAAAAATACTAATGATGCTAATTTAAAGAAAGCTGCAGAATTTATTGAAAAGCGATCACCAAATATCAAATTGGATAAAAATAATCCTACGGAATTGAGAAATCAATTAGAGGCAGAAATTACCAAGAATGAGAAGGTGATTAAGCAAAATATTGAGGACGGTAAAAATAGAACATTTCGTCAGCTCGTTAAGCAAGCACTTAAATGGTACTTTGAAGCGATAGTTTCAGCATTCGTCCTATTTAGTATTTGGAATCAAACAAAGTGGGCAAGAACTAATCAACGGCGTAAGAAAAAAGGCTCTAAGTCTGCAACTAGTTTGGCTGATGTTGCCAGTGCGCCTACCTTGGAAAATGATTCTTTGGAGTCCGAAGATAAATAAAGAGATGGGACAAAGTCCCATCTCTTTATTTATCTTACAACCTGTTGAGGCTTTGAGTGGTACAGAAATATTTTTGAAAGCGGCGCTTCGCGCCGCTTTCAAAAATATTTCTGGGTTTTAATTAAGCGCAAAGCGCTGTATACAGCAATTCTAAATAACGTGAGTTCGGGATAATTTGAAATGGTCTTTGAGAGAGGGTTTGCGACGCAAACCCTCTCTCAAAGACCAAAAGTAAAACCCTTGCTAAGCAAGGGTTTTACTTTTGGTCTTTTAAAATTTGCCAGCTTAACCCGAACTGACGTTAAATAGTTGGTGGAATTGAACTCCAAAATCTGCAAATTCTTTTTTAGGAATGCTATACAGACTTTCTAAACATTTCAATTAACGGTTTAGTTAGCCAATGAGTGCCAATCTTCCATTGATGCTGGAGGGTTGGCATTCTTAGTAAATAGGCTAATCTTCGCATGGTGCTGGCGGGTAATCCATCAATGCTAAATTTACCAAAGATAGAAGCAGTTGCCCCATCAACTCCTAAACTAATAAATTCACCGAGAGGGATATAGTTAAAGTTGACTAGGGATTTTTGATTGAGGCTTGCCCAGATATTCCATGCACAATATTGTGACTGTTGGAAGGCAACCTGTGCTGTGGCTGGCAAAGGCTCACCATTAGCATCTAGTCCTGCTAAGTCACCGATCGCAAAAACATCGGCGTATCCCTTTATTTGTAAAGTTGGCTCAGTAGCGATCGCACCTTGACGATTATGGCCAACTGGTAGATTTTGAATAACTTTAGAGAATGCGCTTCCCACTGTCCAAAGCACAATATCAACGGGTAAGGTATCACTGCCATCAGCATAGTCCAGAGTAACTTCATCTTCAGTTACTTGGGAAACTCTGGTATTTAGATCTGTCCATACACCACGCTGGGACAGGGCAAGTTCGGCGATCGCCCGATTTGCATCTGTGGAGTTAGCTAAAATTTTGGCGTTGCGATCAACTAGGCGTACTCGACCACGCTCTTTAAGGCGATCAGAGATTTTGCAAGCAAGCTCAACCCCGCTACTACCAGCACCTGCAATACATACACGAATCTTGTCACGATTAGAAGCTTCTAATAATTCTAGTTTGCTATTAAGTCGATAAAAATCATTGAGGTTCCGAAAAGGAATAGCATATTCCGAAGCTCCTGCAACATAATGCATCGGGGTTTCGCCACCGATCGCTAAAACTAGACGATCATATGTCAATACATCTGGTTGACCGATATTAATTTCTACTTGCTTCACCTCAAAATTAATATTAGTTACGAGACCTTGAATAAACTGAATTCCTGTATCAGCGAGTAGTTCCGTAAACGTGGGCGCTATTTCCCATTCTTGCATTTCGGCTGTGACAAGCTCATAGAGAAATGGTGTAAACAAGAAGCGATCGCTTTTATCAATCAGGATAATTTCAGGCATGACCGCCCAAGGTAGCCGTGCGAGATTAAGTGCAGTATACAAACCGCCAAAACCACCACCAAGAATACAAATTCGTGTCATGAAAAAATCCAATTCAGTTTTTTTATTCTATACGATCGCTGAAATACAAAGCTTTGCGCTTTCTTAAAACCTAGACAAATGCAACAGAAGCTTGCAAAGCAAGCTTCTGTTACATTTGTCTGTACTACACAAAAACTAAATAGTAGGACTTACGCATTGCTTGGGTAATATATTCTAGAGATTTTTAATTGAACCAAACTACAAAATTAAATAGATTGGCACCAAAGGCATTGAGCATCTCATTCCACACACGCATATCGGTTACTGTTCCCTTTTCAAGATAGGGCGTTGCCGCAGTCCCTTGAACCCATGACACTAGATCAAAAGCGCGAGGCTCAGTAAAAATTCTCGCAAAATCAAGATTTAGTTTGGAATCCCGCCAAAATGGAAGATTCTTTTTGCCTTCTACAACTAAGGCTGATTCATCAAGGGACTTAAACCAAGATTTGATCATGTTATCGGTAATGCGAACATTAGGAATAACGGATTGTTGTTTAGGATTAGGAAGCCATTCACGATCATTATCGGTTTCTGCAAGGATTGATTTCCATGACTCACGGCTGAGTCTAATTACTGATTTCATGTGATTGAGAATTGTCGTCATTCTCTGTGGTTCTACCAGTGGAAATTTAGTCAGATGAATTGCAGAAATTAAGTCAAAAAATTCAAATTCATTACTATAGTCTTCGGGAGATTTGCGGCGACTAGTTAGTAAAAACTTGTGAGGAGTATCCACATTTTGGAAAAATAGATGAGCGCAGGCAGCAAATAGCTCACGGCTATCGTAGGCGCGCAAAAATTCAGTGATCGCACCTAAAACATGGGTGTAACCCTGTAACCATAGAGCATCACCAAGGTCAAAGGCGATTAGAAATTGTTGTGCTTGTTGCTCAGTTACTCTTGCCCCTGTGACGGCATTAAAAACTTGCCACAGCATTTCATCTTTATCAGACTTGCCATTACCATCAAAGTCTAAACGAATTAACCCTAACCTTAAAGCTAGCTTTAGATTTTGATCTTGAATTGGTTCAAGGGTACTCCGAACCTTAGAGAGATCATCAATCCATGCTTGAAATACCTGTTGTAATCCGTCATAGGTAATTGTTTGTGGTTTGGGATTTTGGGGGATAGGCAGACGTACAAATGGAATTGACCCCAAAGGAAATTGATTCATGCCGTAGCCATAGAGCGATTGCATCAGCTTTTCTGTGCCACGCATTAATTGAATTACGCCTAGTCCAAAACGGGTTTTGTCGTCCTTAGGATTAGCTTGCAAATAGGCACTAAGAACTTTTTCTCCTTCTCCCAGTTTCCCAGTGGTCAGGTAAGGATCGGGCAATGGCGCGATCGTGATCGCGTTACTGGGTTGTAAAGCGATCGCTGTAATGATGATCAAACTAGTGACCATCACAGCGATTAGGGATCGCCATGCCCACTGTACTTTTCTGAACATATCCAACCTTTAAAAACAAAAAATACATGATCAAAGCTCAGCTTACATCATGTATTTTTTAGGAGTTGTAATATGTAAGATTTATTTTGTAAACCGATACAAACCAAAATGGGAAAAGGTTTGACTGGCAAACCTTTTGATTAACAATAAGCACTAATGTCTTCACCGCAGCGATCGGCTAAAAAGCAAAGAGCGCGGAATCGCAGATAAACAAACTCATCATAAAGGGGATTGAGTTTACAGAGGGGAGGAATATGGATCAAAGTATGTCCAAAAAATTTAACTGTTCGCTCAAATGGACATTGTGCAGGTATGAGTTTGGCAATGAGATGGGCTGTCTGTGATTTCTGAATTTCAAAGCTATCTAGCTTTTTGCGTAATGGTTTGAGCAGATCGAATGTTGATTGAGATTGAGAACTTCCGAAATATGGGTTTTCCCCGCCAAATCCAGTGCTATTAATACTTGACATGTTCACCAAATGCTCTCTTAGGTCAGAGTATGTAGACTTAAAGCATCTACGTTACTAATCTTAACATAACTGCTTTAAATAGGGTTTAAAAAATACATTATTCATCCTTATGTATTAGTTTACAAATAACTTAAGAATGATAGTAGTTTTTCTATATCCTTCATAGATTAAAAGATACCCACTTGTATGTATTGGTGATCACTGAATCAAAAAAAAGAGATGCAGAGCATCTCTTTTTTTTGATTCAGTGATGCAAGAGATCTCTTTTGCATAGACGTAATTAGAAAAATACAAACAAAGCCTATGGCTCAAGCACAGCTTGAGCCATAGGCTTTGCACCCAGACACCTTATAAACTTAAACTCGACTAGGGATTGGACCACGCCGCGAAGATAAAGTTATCGAATCTTGCAAAAATTGGCGCAAATGCTGTACGTGAGAATTATTCTCGGCTAATGTCGCTAGTTTTTCAAGAGCTTCAGCGAGCGTGAGGTCTTGATGATAGAGCAATCGAAATGCACTCTTAAGCAGCTGCTGAGTTTCTGCGTCTAGACCTGCGCGATCAATGCCCACACGATTCAGGGTGCGTACACGCGATGGATTGCCCTCAACCAAAGTGTAGGGAGGCACATCACGCTCAATCCGACTCATGCCTCCCACCATGGCGAGGCGACCAATGCGAACAAATTGATGCACACCTAAAACACCACTAATTCGGGCATGGGATTCAATATGGACATGTCCTGCTAAAGCGACAGCATTAGCGATAATGACGCGATCTTCGATTTCGCAGTTATGTCCTACATGAACGTATGCCATTAGCAAATTACCATTACCAATAGCGGTAACTTCGTCAGCTTCATTAGCACGATTAATCGTTACATATTCACGAATACGGTTATCATTACCGATTCTGACAAGACTATCGGCTCCCAAATATTTCAAATCTTGGGAGTCTAGTCCGATTGCTGCACCAGGGTAAATTTGGTTACGCTCGCCAATTTCGGTACGTCCTTCAACAATGGCATGATGTCCAATGACAGTATGAGCGCCAATTTTCACCTGCTCACCGATGACGGCATAAGCTCCAACTTTTACGGTCGGATGGAGTTGGGCATCAGGATGCACTATGGCTGTCGGGTGAATAAATTCAGACACAGGCGCATGAGACACAGGCATAAAAAGTTTGGCTCGCTTGATACTAAGATAGATCGCTTGGTTTGCGATCGCTTGGATCGCCAGATAACAAAATGATGATTTTATTAGGGCGCTTAACACCCCATAAAATTTAGAATTCAACTAAGGAAAACATCAATTCACCTTCACAGGCGAGCTGACCATCGACTTCGGCACGTCCCTGCATCTTACCAAAGCGTTTGCGTGCAACGAGAAGTTCGGTGGTAATTGTTAGGCGATCGCCGGGGACAACGGGGCGACGAAAGCGGACTTTATCAATACCTGCAAACAGAGATAGTTGATTCTCCATCCCCGGTAAATGTCTCAACACAATGCCGCCTACCTGTGCCATTGCTTCGACAATTAGTACACCAGGCATAATCGGACGATTAGGGAAATGTCCTTGAAAGAAGGGTTCGTTAAAGGTGACATTTTTAATACCTGTGGCGGATTTGTTAGGAACAAAATCAATAATGCGATCAACTAACAGAAATGGATAGCGGTGTGGTAGCAATTTCTGAATATCTTCGATCATCAAAATTTGACTAGGAGCGCTATTGTCACTATCAGTGTTAGGTTCAGAGGTTGCTATCTTAGTTTCTTCGGTCACAGTTGACATATTTAAGTATGAAGTTGGCAGTATTTTGGGACTAGGAAGGTCAGGAGCATCTATGGATCTATGTTGCAACTTGCTGCTTAGCGATCGCTAGTGCAAATTCAGCATGAAGGTTATGACTCGCTTTGTAGGCAAGAATATGCGCTCTAGGTAAAAATCCTAGCAAGCTTATGTCACCAATGAGATCTAAAAGTTTATGCCGACAGGGTTCATTCTCAAAACGCAAGGGCGGATTGATCCAGCGATCACTATCACAAACGATCGCATTGTCCAGACTACCACCCTTGATGAGTCCTGCTGCTCGCGCTTGGTCAATAAATGCAGCTAGAGTAAAAGTCCGTGCAGGAGCAATCTCTGTCGCAAATTTTTCACTAAATTCGGTGATTGCTGGTGACCAGCTAAACCATTGTTCGCCAATTGCCTTGCTTGGATACTCAACCCCATAGGTAAAGCGTAAGGTATCCGCAGGAATTGCTGTCACAAAGCTGTCACCTTTAGCAACTGTGACAGTTTCAGCTAGAGGAACTAGGCGATCACCTTCTACCTGTGTTTCAATGCCAACTTGTGCGATCGCCTCTACCCAAGGCAAAGCTGAACCGTCCAGAATTGGTAATTCTGGACTAGACATTTCAATACAGGCATTATGCACACTCATCCCAAATAATGCCGACAGTAAATGCTCAACTGTGCGGACACCTGTGCCATTGTGTCGTAACTCCGTCGATAGCTGCGAAGCTCTGACAACGGAGGTATTCGCAGGAATCTTAGTTCCACCATATATAAAGTAGCGACCTGCATCAATGGGGGCAGGCTTTACGGTGACAGAAACTTGCTCACCACTATGCAGACCAACCCCTGATAACGAAAATGGGGCAGCGATCGTCTGTTGATAAAGCATGACTAGAATTTTTCTCCTAGACCAAAGCTAAATTGGGTGCCCCCATTAGAAGATAGACCGTAGTCTACGCGAATTGCACCAAGTGGTGATTGTACACGCACCCCAATGCCGTAACCAGCACCGCTACCAGGTTTATTTCTTGCACCTGCTGGATTTCCGGGGACGGCGGAAGCAGAGCCTAAGTCAGTACCATAGTCAAAGAACAGTACGCCACCAACAATATTAAATACAGGGAAGCGATATTCTGCAGAAAAGATACCGAAACTGCGACCACTACCAATTTTGCCTTCATCCCATCCACGGACAGAGTTACTACCACCAAGTTGGAAGGCTTCATAGGGTGGCAGCGTCCCAATTACAGTTCCTGCTTGAATGTTAAAGGCTAGAGCCTGAGTACCTTCAGCAAAATTCAACAGCTTAATTGGGAAAAAGTAACTGTAACTAGCTCTAACTCGATTTAAGAAAATTGAACCTAAGCCTACAGGAATGGACTGTTCTGTAGCAATCCGAAATACTGAGCCAGAGGAAGGCTTAATCGGATTATCCCGTTGATCGTTAGCATAAGCAAATTGCAGCAAGAGTAAGTCATCTTGTCCTGTACCACTAGTTGTTAGCGGATTGCCCTTAGAATCAAGAGTAGCGATCGCATTATTGCTATCGGTAATACTGACCCGCTCATAGCGTAAACCCAAAGAAGCTGTAGTTCCTGCACCTAGAGGTCGGGAGAAGCTAAACCCAGTACCAAGGCGGTTGATCCGAGGCGTATCATTGTTTACGCCAATACCGACAGGACTATCGAAAACATAGCTAAATAGGCGGCGGTTAAAGATGTTTGCCGTAAATGAAGTCCGATAGGGATCGCCTGCTAGCCAAGGATCGGTAAAGTTGAGGTCAAATAACAATTCCCGCTCGCCGACTTGAACATCTAAACCGAGCTTCTGGTTGTTACCGCCAAGGTTTTGCTGTTGGAAACTGACTGTACCAAATAGACCTGTCGATGAACTAATACCTGCACCTGCGGCGATCGAGCCTGTATTACGTTCTTTGACATTGACAGTCACGATGACCTTGCGTGGATCAGTCCCTGGGGCAAGTCCAATATTGAGATCTTCAAATAGTCCGAGGGCAAATACCTTTTGAAGGTCACTTTGAACGGTGTTTTTATTAAAAATCTCGCCTTCTTTAATTGTTAGCTCACGGGTAATGATGAAATCACGGGTATTGCCAGCTATAGGTTTACCGTCTTTATCTACGGTTTTACCATCCTCATTGATAAAGGCAACCTTGATATCTTCGATCACGCCTTCGGATACGACGAGATTGATATCGCCTTCAGGAGTTGCCTTAATATCAACGACCTGCGCTAGCACATAGCCTTTGTCTTGATAATACTTTTCTAGTTCTTTGACACCTGTTTGAACATCCTTGAGGTTTGTGACCTTACCAATCTGTGAACCAAAGATGCGATCAATTACGCCTGCTTCTAATACCTTTGTCCCTTCAGTATTAACTGATTTGAGTACAGGATTGGGCAAGACAAAGAAGGTAACACGTACACCGATATCCGTATCTTCTGGCTCAGCTTGTACATTTGAGAAGAAACCTGTAGCAAATATGGCATTGATATCTGATTGGAGTTGCGACTTAGTAACAGTACGACCAGGTTTTGTTGCGATCGCATCATAGATTCTTTGCTGAAGCTCGATAGGTAAGGGCGGTTGACCTTCTGGGGTCTTAATTGCCACTTCCCCAACTAATACTTGTACCTCGGCCGCAGGTGCTGGTGCAGGAGTGTTGGATGGCAAGGCAAAGGTGGGAGAGCTTGGAGTCTCAGTGGGAGTCGTTGGTTTAGGTGTAGCAGGGGGTGTAGGCTGTGGAGATGGGGTAGGTGTAGCGGGAGTAGTGGGCTGCGGAGTCGGTGCTTGAGCAATCTCTTGCTTTGCAGGGGCAGCCTTTGCTAACAGGGGATTGGCGAGTAATGTGCTGGATGCGGCAAGGGCTGTGAATACGAGCAAGTTTATACGCATAGAGTCTTCCAAACACCTACAGAATTTTTAACAGGAAACTATTGACGAACAAATATAAGCAGAAAGTTTCTGGAGCTAGTAATAAATTACTATAACTTCCAATATCCCTATATTGCTAGAACTAGGAATAATTGATTATTGCGATTAGATTATGAATTTAAATCAGTTCTATCTAAACGGCTAATACCCGTTTGAGCACTTCTTGATAAGCTTCCGCAACGTTACCGAGATCTTGACGAAAGCGATCTTTGTCTAAAATGCGGGCGGTAGGGTCAACGATTGTCTTGTCCCAAAGCCGACAGGTATCGGGGCTAATTTCATCGGCTAGCAGCATTTTGCCACTGGAGTTAACACCAATTTCAACTTTGAAATCAACGAGGAGCAGATTACATTGGTCAAAAAATGCTTGTAGGTGTTGATTGATGCTGAGAGCAAGTTGCTTAAGATCTTTTACCTGTTCAGGGGTAGCGAGATCCAGCATAGCAACATGGGCATCCGTAATTAAAGGATCACCAAGTTCATCATTTTTATAGAAAAACTCGACTAGAGGGTGTTTGAGAGGCTGACCTTGCTCTAGCCCAAGGCGCTTACAAATACTACCTGCGGCAATATTGCGGACTACCACCTCTATGGGCAAAATCTTAACGGCAGCAACTTGCATTTCGTTGGGTGAGATTTGCTTGATGAAATGAGTGGCAATGCCTTTAGTCTCCAAATACTGAAAAATATGAGAAGCGATCGCACAGTTCATTTCTCCTTTATTTGCGATCGTCCCTTTTTTTAGAGCATTGAAGGCAGTTGCATCATCTTTATAACGTGACAGCAAAATATCAGGATCATCTGTCGTAAATAAAATTTTGGCTTTGCCTTCGTAGAGCTTAGTTCCACTCATGAATATATTGCGATAAGAAGTTGCTTAAGTATTCTATAGCAATGTCAGCTACCCAGAAAGTAGAGCGAGCAGGAGTATCTCACTTTGGCGCAGTCGCAATTTTACCGAACTTACTTCCTTCTCCGCCAAGAAATAGCGGCGCAGGGCTTTTCCCTGCACCGCTATAGCGCTTGATGTGACTTTTGCTTGTAGTTTAAATGGAGCAATATTGAAATTGAGTGAATTGGTAATTGGTAATAGGGTAAGTAGATGAGCATAAATAAACCTAAAATCAGAGATTGTTCCGCCCGATATGCGGGCGGAACAATCTTTTCGGTTTTCAGTTTATTTATGTCTAGCTACTTAGATGGCAATTATAGACTGTTGCAGTTTGAGGTATTGCAGAAGGATTTTTGAAAGCTCTGCGAAACTGAATTTTTAAAAATTTCCTTGGTTTTTAATAGGGTTTTCATTGTTTACTATTAAAGACAGCTATATTTCTTCTGTATAGTTTTAGCTCATCACTGAGGTTTCTATGACGCTGCCATTGGAATTAGCTTATGGAATGTAAAAACGGCGGAGGAAATAGGTATTTTATCTGTGGGAGTGCATCCAATTCTCTGTGTGCATTTCTCTAAAGATGGTAATCAGTTAGCTGCAGGAAGTTGCTGGAGTGACAATATCAAAATTTGGAACTGTTCCTAAGTAATCGGTTGTCAAACAAACCACAAGAAATTTTTGGAGGGTTTTGCTTTGCAAAACCCTCCAAAAATTTCTTGGTTTGGGTTTAAGTGCAAAACGCTGTAGTTTCTTCTTATGCATTAGTTCTATGCTAATGTGAATTGCCATGATTGAAATTCTGTAAGAGCAGAATCGCATTGAAATAATTTTGTTAATAACGTTGCTAATATTATGTCTGACAATTGGATTGATAGTCTTAAATACGATGAGAAAGGATTGATTCCTGCGATCGCTCAGGATTATCAAGATGGCGCAATTTTGATGATGGCATGGATGAATCGGCAAGCGTTGGAACTAACGATCAATACAGGTGAAGTGCATTATTGGAGCCGATCACGTCAGGAATTATGGCATAAAGGTGCGACTTCAGGGCATATCCAAAAACTGAAAAAGCTTTACTACGATTGCGATCGCGATGTGATTCTCGTCAAAATTGAGCAAGTTGGTGATATTGCCTGTCACACAGGTGCGAGAAGTTGTTTCTTTACTGAAGTTCCACTGTCTATTTAAGTGGGTAAAAGAAATGAAGTGGCACACAGCGCGCACTGCTTCATTTCTTTAATTGACTAATAGTGCGCTGACCTTATTGACTAGTTCAGCAGTTGAGAAACCTTTAGTGAGATAGTCAGTTGCGCCAAGGCGGCTAGTTTCCTTAGACCATTCCTCGGCGAGTCGAGAGGAAATCACTAGGATTGGCATCTCAAATCCTGACTGACGACAACGATCAATCAGGGTAAATCCATCCATATGTGGCATTTCAATATCTGTAATCAGTAAAGCAGGCTGATTATGGCGTTGTAACCACTGCCAAGCTTCCATCCCATCATCGCAGGTAGCAATTTCATATCCCTGTGGCGAGAGGCTACTTTCGATTCTGCGCCGCATCAGTGCAGCATCATCAACTACTAAAATTTGGCGATCGCTAGATGGTTCGAGGAAAGACGAGTTATCTAGTGAATTTGTATTAATGAGTTTAGAGCGCTTGGAGCAGAGGTTATCAACAAATGATATGGCATTGATTACGGGAATCAATTTGCCATTAGGCATCAGACTCATGCCAATTAAGCCGATGGGAGCGAGGAGTGGTGAGGGTAGGGGATTAACCAATAAATCACTCTGACCAATTAAGGTGTCAGCAATTAGCCATATGCCGCGATCTCGTTGTCCTTCTAATAGCCTCGTACGGACTGCGATCGCTGTAGGCAAAATTGGTCTGGCTTCAGATGCTCCTTGCCAATATTGATATAGATCGATTGCGGGGATAATGCTCTGATCTTCTTGCACTTCGAGAATATAATCTGAGCGTTCAGTTTTACGCCATAGTAGTCCCTCGACTAAAGCCGTTGTATAAATCTCAGATGTGGGGACAGCAAAGGTGCGATCAACTGCTTGCAAAATCATGCAACGTACAAATAAATGGGGTACAGGTAACTGAATTGTGAAAGTTGTGCCTTTGCCTAGATTGCTCTCTAGGCTGAGCTTGCCATTCATCAGGGCGACTTGACTGGCGACTACATCCATTCCCACCCCGCGACCTGAAATATTGCTTACTGTTTTTGTGGAAGTAAAACCTGACTGACATATGACACTGAGTAAGCGCTCAGGGGTACTGGTATCTGTAAGGGGTAATCGCTTGGACTGAGCAATTTGACTAATGTGATCGCGATCTATGCCTTTGCCATCATCCCGAATACTCAGTTCAAACATACTGCCCCGACGTTCTAGAGATAGCTCGATTTTCCCCTGTATCGGTTTTTCAGATTTTTCACGTTGCTCTGGATCTTCAAGCCCGTGATCGTAAGCATTCCGCAATAAGTGGAGCAATACAGGTTCCAAATTCCGAAGTGTGCCTGCATCTAGTTCTATTTGTTCGCCAATGATAGTCATTTCCACTGGCTTACCTACACGGGTGATCAAATCTCGCAAGATGCCCCTTGCTCTTAAGGCTAGAGTTTCAAAGGGAACAAGACGACTTTCTTCAATGGTTTGCTGGAGATTGCGTAAACTGCGATCAAGGGTTTGGATACTTTCCGATGTACGTCTTGCTGATTCACCTGTTTCAGAACCTAGTTCAATCAGGCGTAAACTAATTTCCAGTAAACGGTTAATCGCTGTGTAGCCCTGACGATAGCGCTCTACCTTCAATCCATCCTGCTCCCCTGAATTATCTAGCAAGGCATAGTCATCTTGGACTTCACGCAACTGCGTAATGTACTGCACACTATTTTGAGCAAGGGAAACTAGCGGCAGCAGATTAGCATAAACGGATTGATAAAACCCCTGTGTGGCGCGAGTTGCCATCAAAGTCTCAACCAGATATTGAGACGATCGTTCTAGACGATCTAAAGGCACAGGAATTTGAATATCCGTAAAAATAGGCGCATTAATTAAAGGCTGGACTTCATTTTCTATAGTTACGGAATCTTCACTTCTAGAGTTAGTCTCATCAATGGGGACAACGCCACCCTGACGGGCGCTATTTTTCAGCTTTTGCAGGAATGGCATCCACTCAGCGTGCCATAGTTCACAGTCAGGGCGATCGCACAATGCTAAACCTTGTTTCAACGATTCTTGCCAAGTTGCGGCTAAGTTTATTTCTGTACCAATTTCCTGTAATTGATTAATAGTTTGGATGGCGATTTCACAAGCTTCTGTGGGGACTGTCCCTGTTGCTGGTAAATCCTCGATCGCCATTTCCAGATCGAGCGTCACCAAATCAAAACCCTGATCAGCGAATTCCTGCTGTACTTGGCGCATCTCATTCCATTCAGGCAAATACTCAGACTGAATGCGATCGCGTAGATTTTGAATATAGCGCACAGCAAAATCAGATTCACCAAGTTCTTCCACTTGTGAACTGCTAATTTGAGCAGTACCAATTAGGAGTTCACCAGCTTCATTTAAGCACTTAGCAAGTTCTCCATCTGCTAATGGTGGCGCGATATCTAGATAGCGAAGATCCGATAGTAAATCTTCTAATACAGTGGAAACTTGAAGGACAGATTGAAACCCCACTGTCACAGCTCCACCTTTAATCGTATGCACACAACGATATAGCTGCTGAATCTGTTCACACCAATTAGTAGCATTTAACTGGCTCACCGTTTGTACATATAGCTGCAAGTATTTCTGTGTATCTAATTCAAATAGATGACGTAGTTCTTCTTGCAGTTGCAAATCATCAAATTCAGAATGTGGCATTATTTTGCGATAGAAATACTCTCAAATTCGGGGGAGTCTAGATCTGCGATTTCCGTATAGTCGAGTTGCATACTTGATGGCAGACGGAAGAATTGGACTCTTTCTAGTAATTGACGTGCTAAGCTGCCCATTTTGCCCGATTGATCGCGGGTAAATTGTGCCTGAGAAGCAGAACGCTCAGCGATCGCTTCAATGTCTTGGATTGATTCTAGGCTAAACTTTACTGCTTCCGCGATCGAGCGAGATGAATCAGTTACAGACATTCCGATTTCAGCTAGCTCTTCGGTAACATTAGCAATATTGGTAAATGATTGTTCAGAACTATCAACGCTCTTCGTAAAGTCTGATACCAGACTGCTCACATCACGAACATCTTGATCGATACCTGAAACTACCACTTCCACAAAGCCTGTACGTTGTTGCAGTGCCACTAGTCCCTGATTAGTTTGGGTTGCCAAGGCATTCACCTGTGAGGCGATCGCTTCAAATTCTCTTGCCACTGACACAAATTGCTGTGGATCTCTTTGCTCTAAGGCTCTGGTGGCTACCATTGAGGCATTAGTCGCTAGCACCTGAGTTAGAGAAGCGAGTCGTTTTTGATCCAATACAAATTGTTTGGCAAGAGCAACGAATTCCCCAAGATTTTTAATCCTTTGCACCATTTGCACAGTAGCAGCTTGCAGTGACTCAATCGAAGCCGTCAGATAAATAATTTGTTCTTCCCCCTGTCTGACTGCCGAGCGTACCCTTTGTACCGCTCTATTTGCAGCGATCGCTTGTTGCGCCGCATCCTGTGCTAGTTGGTTAACATCCTCAATGCCCAGACGGGCTTGCACGACAAGTGCCTCCTGTTGGGCTGCATTTTGCGATACAGCGATCGCCAACTGTTCAAGACGCTCGGTACGAAAAGTTACCTGTTGCGTAGTTTTTAAAACAGCGGCAAGTACTTCCGCTAGCTGCTCTGACAAGCGGTTTAATGTATCGGCGATTAAACCCGTTGCATGGGGACTAACCTCCGCCTTTGCTGTGAGATCCCCTAATTCTAAATCTGATACCACATCTAATAAATGTGAAATTTCATCTTCAAAAATATTGTTCTGGATGTCAGCTTGCATTTGCGCCTCTGACTGCGCCTGTTTATTTTGCGCTAGATTCACAGTCATTACATTGAGCACATCCGCTAACTTCCCAACTTCATCGGTTGCTCCAAGCTCCACCTGCGATCGCAACATATCAGCATCAAAATTTCCTGTTGTATATGCTCTTGCGATCGCTTCTAGATTGCGAATACGTTTACTGAGAGTTCCCCCGATCATTAAGCTAAATGACAATGCCATTACCACCACAATAAATCCTAACCCAAACCCCAAAAATCCGATATTGGTAAGTTGGCGTTGTGCCTCTTGGCTTAGGCTTGGTGCAAGGCTGCTATATGAATACAAAGTTGCGATCGCCAAGCAGACCATTGGCAAAATGCTAGTTGCACCAATTGCCAAGAGAATTTTGGTATTAATTGGTAAATTGTTGAGCCAACTACTTTTATTGGAGGCATGTCTGGATATCGGGGCAGCAGCAACGGCAGCCTTCCTCTTTTTTTTTGCATTAAATCTTTTGCGTGAAAAGGGAGGTTGATTTGCCATATTTTCTCATATTTAAAAAATAGGGGATGTTATAGAGGGTAATAACAAAGTTGCAACTTAGAGCAGTTTTTGATCAAACGAACCACAAGATATTTTTAAAATGCTTGCAAAGCAAGCATTTTAAAAATATCTTCGTTTGTTTTTGAGCCCAAAGCGCTGTAATTGGTTTGTTATGTTAACAACATACAGCCTAGTGACACTTGTCTTGAGTGTGCTTCGCAACAATGCCAAAAATCTAGCCATATTTGAAACCAATATAAAGGCGGCGCAATGCGCCGCCTTTATTGCATCTAGAGACAATTACAACTAAGCTTTGTCATTTGTTGATGGTTTATTGGGATTAGTCTGCTTTTCATTATGCTTTACCGAAGTATTGTCAATATTGTCTTGAAATGCTGAAACCTCATCATCTAGATCGTCTAGCCCTAGTGCTCCTGAGAGAAAGTCTTCAATTTCTGCTCTAGCTGCTACAGAGTTACTAGCAGTGTCTGAAGGATTAGGGCTACTATCGAGGGAGTCTAGGCTTTCTTCAGTGGTTGGGTTGCTAATATCGTCCATCAACTCATCAAAGGCGGAGAAATCAAAATCAAATTGTGATTCGCCATCATCAGAGCCACTATCAGTCAGCATATCCATAGTATTATCAGTCGTATGTTCTGATGGTATATCGGAATCACCCACTGATAGCTCTGGGAAACTTGTCGATAAATCATCTATGTCTGCGTCAGCCTCATCCATGAGACTATCTAATAAGTTATCAGCAAATCCATAGTTAGGCTCGTTGGCGTTATCCAATTCTAGATCATTGGGGAGATTAGAGGGATATTCATCAATGGATAAATCTGCAATCCCATCAATGTTTTGATTTTGAGCATTGTCAGGTATCGCCTCATCTAACCAATTCTCAGAAAAATCGAAAGGATCATTATCGCCTGCATCTAATGATTCTGAAGCTTCATCATCTAACATGAAGTTGTTAACTTCAGATGTCATTTCATCTAGAGAATTTGCTGCAAAGGCTGAAGCATCGCCATAATTATCAGATGTGACTGTATCTAGAGAGTTTTCTGGTGATTCTAAAATCAGCTCATGATCTTCCGTCAAAGTTGCTGAAAGGGAATCAAAAAATGTTTCTTCTTCCCATTCTGATGTTTCTTCTAAGGAGCCTATATTTTCTGCTGAAATTTCGTTTTGCCTATCTGCTTGTATAACAGTGAATGCATCACCAGTACTCAGATCTGGCAATTCGTCCCAATTATCAATAGAAATATCATCCTCTACAAGCAAGCTAGTATTTCCTGCACTTCCTTCGTCTAGTAGCATCTCTACAGAGCTAATCTGCGCTTCTTCATCCAAGGTGAAGGAATCAAAGTCATCTGAGGCATCTAGACTCATATCTTCTTCTAGTAAAGCATCACCTGAGAAATCAGGCATTTCAAACTGTGAGATAGGACTACTGAAAGGATCTGATAGATCGGCTAGATCGGCAAATTGATCGTGAGATTCTGCATCTGCTGTAGATGTATCTGCGATCGCTGCTGCAATATTGGTTTCTACATTCATATCAGATAAGTCTGGAAATGCAAATCCAGAAATATCCTCAATACCCTCATCCTCATTAAAATTAGATAGCTCTGCAATTTCAACTTGAGGTGATTCTTCCTGTTGTGAAGTATCAAAAGCGATCGCATCAGCATCCTCAGTTATCAGATCCTCATCGCTCAGGGAAAAGCTAGATTCGTCAAAAATATTGGAGGTATCTGTGATGACATCACCTAAATTTTCTAAATTGCCAATATTAGTCAAATCTTCGGATAGGTCAAAGTTAAACTCTGTTGATGCCTCATCTAGGGATATTTCCGCTGTTGATGAATTTTGTTGATCAAATTCTGAGGCGATCACAATTTCTGGTACGAAAGCATCTGCTTGGCTAGCTAAATTATCTAGCTCAAAATTATCGGCAAATTCTTCACTTTCTTGATAGAAAGTAGATGTATCAAAATCATTAGTAGATACATCTAACTGATCAAGCTGATCAGAAATATTTGCATAATCAGCAGATGGATCAGCAAATTCGCCAATATTTTCATGGGCATTTGCTTCAGCAAAAGAATCCTCAAAGATATGATGAGGTGTTTCTAACTCTTCAGAATTCGTTTCATGATCGTCTAAGTCAAAAGTAAATTCCTCATTAAATTCTTCTGATGCTGAATCTAAGAAATTATTTTCTTGAATATTAGTTGCTGGCGCGATCGCTGCTTCTGTAAATAAATAGTTTTGTTGCTCAATGAAATCATCTTCCTCTGATATTTCAGGGAGATCAGCAACATAAAAAGGATCGCCAGCATCTGCGTTGGTATCACTAAAATCTTCACTAGCTGATTCAAGCTCAAAACTAGGCTCATCGAAAATATTACCAGAATCATCTAAATTGCTATTGCTAGATTCGGCTGACAAGTTCTCTTGAAAGTCAAATTCAAAGTCATCTGGCAATGTTTCTTCTGCAACATCTTCAAGATAAATATCAGGAATAACATTGGGTAACCCAGCAAAGTTTTCAGAATCTTCAGAGTTGGATTCTTCAATGTATTCGGAAGTAATCTCAGTGAGTTGTTCGTTTAAGGCATCTGCCCCTAAGTTGGCAGGTGCATCAAACTGATCATAGAAACTATTGTCTTCTTCGCTAGGCGATGTTTCGAGTTGATCATCAGCAGGATCTTCGGAACTATCATAGGCAGGTTCTAACGATGGATCGACAGCATTAAAACTAGTTAAGGCTTCTCCAAAGGCAGGATCAAATGGACTCTCATCAAAAGCAGTGTCGAATGTGTCGTTGAAAGCTTCGTTAGGAGTGTCTTCTGGCTCTCCGCCTAGAGTTTGAGAAAACTCATCATAGGATGCGTACTCGTCATAGCTTTCCGATGGACTATTACCAAACTCATCAACGTTGTAATCTTCAAACTGACTCGATTCGAGATCTTCTACTAGGTTATAGGATAGATCTTCTGAAATATTTTCATTAATATTAATATTGTCATTCAGATCTTCGCTTTGATCATCTAACGTAAATACATCATCTGTGGCGTAATCACTGATATCTGTGGTTGATTGCTCCATCGCAAATGGATCAAAGCTTGATTCAACCTCGTTAGGTTGCACTGAACTCGCATCAAAAAATGAATTTGAGTTGTCGAGGGTAGATTCGATATCGATTTTGGGAATTTCAAAGTCATGATCATCTAAATCAGGAATCGAAAAGTCAACGGATGTTGGTAGGTTTGCTAATGACTCTTCAGACAATGGTGATGGATTACCAAAAGCAGTATCTTCCATAAAGGAGGAAGTTGCCGAAATAATGAGGGGATCGCTAGAGGCTTCAGAGATCGAGAATTCATCAACACCTTCCATAGGGTTTTTGAGGGTTGGTTGTGTCTCTGTGCTTTCATCTTCTTGATCTGTGATACCTTCACTTTCTGAAAATTCGTCATAAATTTCATGCCTGAGATCCGCAAGTAACGATTCTTCGATGACAGAGATATCGGTTAGCTCAGAATAGACGTTTTCTGAGCTTTGGGACTCGTCATGGGCAGGAGTATCCAAGAAATTATTAGCAGCATCCTCCTCTGCCATGACATTTTCTAAAGCATAATCAAAGGCATTTTCGGAGTCAAAGTTTTCTGAAGGCGAGGCAAAATCTTGCTCTTGGGGCAATACTCCATTTTCTATGGAGTTAACAACTTCAGGGCTATCTGATAGAGCGTAGTCAGTATTATCTTCGTTAATGCGATCATCTAAAAGGGATTGGAAATACTGATTGTCAGTCGCAGTATTATCTAAATCATCGAAATCCTCAGGCGCAGGATAGGCTTCGGTATTCTGACCTGATTGTGAAATTGCCACAGCAGTTGCTGCGGCTGCTACTGCGATCGCAGGTACAGCCAAGTTAACATTAGCTCCAGTATTGCTCGATTCTGATGGTGCATCGAACAAACTATTGACCTCAGTCTCAGGGCGATCGCTTAAAGCATCAGCTTCTACTTTTTGGGCGGTATTGGCATAAGCAGCACCTTCAGGCAAGCGGAAGAATTGAATACCCTGTAGTAACTGTTGGGCTTGATTGCCCATTGCTTCGGCTTGTTGACGTGCTGCTCTGGTGAGATCTGCCGTGCGATCGGCTAACTGGGCAATTTCACTGATGTAACTAGCCGTAGAACCTGCTGCTTCTGTAATTTCCAGACTAGAGTCAGTGATGGTTTGCCCAATTTGGACAACCTCTTCCGTAGCAATTTGAATGCTGTGAAACGCAAACTGGGAAGACTCTACGCCTGTAGTGAAACCTGAAACTAGTCCGCTTAAATTTTGAACTTCGGCATCAATGGCGGTTACAACGGTTTGGATTTGAGATGTGCGTTGTTGGAGAACGGTTAATCCTTCATTGGTTTGAGTTGCCAAATCATTGACTTGACCTGCGATCGCTTCAAATTCACGGGCAACCCCTGCAAACTGGTTAGGATCTTTTTGTTCCGCCGCTCGCGATGCGACGAGAGTGGCGTTGAGTGCGAGAACTTGGGTTAACTGAGCAATTTGCCCTTGATCTTGTACGAACTGCTCTGCCAAGCCTACAAATTCGCCAAGGGTTTTCATCCGTTGCACGATCTGCGCTGAACCTGTCTGCAACACACTGATGCTTTCGGTGAGGTTGTCAATGGCAGTCTGTCCTGAGGTAACGGTATCGCGAACTCCTTGGAGAGACTGGTTCGCTACACTTACCTGCTCCGAAGATCTCTGAGCGATCGCAGCCACCTGTGCGGTTAGAGCCTGTCCTTGGGCAACAGATTGCGCCTGCTCTGCCGTGTTAAGCATGACTGTTTGGGCAAGTGCTTCGAGATCGGATGCGCCCTGTGCAACCTGTTGGGCTGTGCCCAATACACTAGAAATAACTTCGATCAGTTTTTCTCGTAAACGATTGAGGGTATCCGCGACTAGTCCTGTGGCGCGATCATTTACTTGCGCTTCAACGGTGAGATCTCCCTCTTCCATTGAGGAAACAACATCTAGTAAATTGCCGACTTCGGCTTCCATTAACTCTGCTTCCGCAAAGCTTTGCTGGATTTGGGCAGAAGTGGTGTCGTCTAAGGTTGCCGCTTGGCTTGCTTCACTACGCAGGCGCAATTCACTGGTTTTAGCTTTTTGCAAAGTGTTTTTCAGTGATAGCGCTAGCTGATCGAGTTCATCCTTGCCAGCAGTGTTTATCTTTGTAGCTCCCTGTTGAGCCAAAAAGCGATCGCATTCTTCGGTAAGTGGCTGGAGACGTTTTTTGAGGGAATTAACAAAACTGAGGATCGCGATCGCCAAAATCGTACTGATACCGATGGCAGCCCCACCAACTAAGATCACCAACTTATTCGTGATTTCTGATTCTGGTAGAGCCGTAGCCACAATCCAGTCACTGCCTTCGATTTTGCGATATGCCCAGAGATTGCCGCCTGTTTGAGCAATACCTGTGGGCTGAGCCTTGGCTTGTTGCGCTAAATTTTTGATTGCTTCATCTGTAGCAGGATTCTGTAACTGTGTTGCCAATTGATCGGAGGCTGTGATCACTTTGCCACTAGCACTGACAACGACAAAGCCAACTTTGCTCTCATTATTAGCGCTTGCATTAGCACTAGCCACCAAATTATTAGCGATCGCATCGGCATTAACTGCACCTAAAACCTTTTGCCCATCAAGGATGGGGCGACTGTAGGTGACGATCGTTTTGCCTAAAGCGCTATATGGCTCTGACCAAGATTCTTTGGACTTGGAAATGGGGGATTTATAGAGGGGACTATTTTGAAAATCGTTGCGATTACCCACTAATAGTTTGTCATTGGGGGCAGGTAACTTCTGGGTAGCACCTTCGAGCTTAAGTCCTGACTGTTCTTTCAATACATAGGGAACTGTGGTCTTAGGGACTGTAAATAGCAGGTTTTCGTTTTGAGCAATACCTATACCTGCGATTGCGTCTGATTTTTGAACACCATCAATCACCAGCTTTTGATACTGATCTACCGTTTTCGCTTTGGGGGGTTGTTGGGACAGAGCTTTGGCATTGAGCGCGACTCCATCCGCAGCTTGACGGACGCTGCTGAGATTAGACGAGATCTGTGTCGATTGCAATTCGGCGGATTGACTAACCTCTCGCTTAGAACTGCTTAGCAATTCTTGATAAAACAAGTATCCTAAACCACCTAAACCTATAAGCGATGTACCAATTGCAATGAGCAATAAACCCAACCCAATAGAGCCTTTTGGTTTGCCCTGTTGGCTGCCCTGCTTGGCTGCTTTGGGGGATTTAGGCGATCGCTGCTTTGAATTTTCCTGCGCGCTCTTGCCTACAGAAGTTGCTGTTTTTGTTTTAGGTGTGCTTGCCATATGCATTCGCTATAGGGAAAGGGTCAGATTTTTGTGGGATTATCCTACACTATACTCACCCCAACGCTGCGGTTGCCAAATATGAGTAGGAATACCCGATAGGATAATTTCAATGGGAGTATACTCGTTCTCCTTAATATTCGCTACTATTTGGGTTATTTTTTTTGTAGGACTAATTGTAGAAATTTCTGAATTTTGTAGCTCCAAGTCGCTCAAATCTGAAAAATCTAAATTTTGATTGTCGCTATTTGGGTATTGATTGCTTTGATATTCCTCAGGAGTGAGGCTTCCAATTACCCGATCTACAACTATTCCCACCCCACTCATTGGTTGTTGATTCAGCTCATTTGCAGCTTTACTTAATCTCACTACTGTCAATGATTCTGTGATCAAAGCCCGCTGTTCGCCAACTAATAGTCTTAATAATAACAATGGCATAATATTTGCCTGATGATGGATGACACCAATGATCGCGGCTTCATAAAAAGGCAAAGCTAAAATCGCATTACGATTCACCATGATAATTTCTGATATCAACACATCAGGAAAAGTGACTGTGCGATCGCCTGCTTTTGCCAAGATATAACGATTACTAGGAGCAAGCAACTGATGCGACTTTGCGGTGCTAGCGAAGGTTTCGTAATCAAGATTGCTCATTGTGCAAAGGGGTTAAACAGGTTGGGGCAGTTTGCGTAAGACATCAGATAATGACTCACGGCTCACGGGCTTAGGCAAATAGTCATTTGCTTTAGCGCGCTTGAGTCCATATTCAATTTCTAGCTTAGTGGTTTTCGTAGAGTACAAAATTACATATTGATTAGCAGTTTGATGGTGCGATCGCATTTCACGGAGAAATCGATAACCATCCTGATCTGGTAACACAATATCTAAAAAAACAGCTGTGTAATGATTATTAATAATTTTGTCTAAAGCCCCGACTGTTGATTCGCATAAATCTACGGTATAACCTAAGTCCTGTAATAAAGAGGCTAATAAATGTCTTTGAGTTGCAGAGTCATCAATTACTAAGAAACGTTCGGTCATAGATTTTTGCCTGTCTGTGTCAATGCGATAGTTTTAAAGAGTTGGATTAAAACAACTAAAAAAAATTAGGGCTAGCTTACAGCTATTTATATAGTCTTAGTTGATAATCTTTTAGATATGCAAATATAAAATCAGTAAAAAATCTAGACTATAAATCTAGATTTCAAACTAAAGTATCAGTCGATAAAGGTGCTGTTTCTCTTAAAAGATTACGCAATTCATCACGAAACTTTGGGGTATCTGATGATGATCTAGGTTTAGCGATAAAGCGGCAATTTGCCCATCTAGCACGAAAATTATTGGTCATACTGTTTTCAGCAGTGACTAGCACCAGTGCAAGTGAGGCTAGTTCGCGTTGGCGACGAATTTGTTTGATCAAATCAAAGCCATTTAAACTTGGCATATTAATATCAATAAAGACAATGCTTGGCTTGTATTCCAAAATTCTTTCAGTAGCAGTTTCAGCATCGTCAGTAGAACCAACTTGATACCCCCAATTTGTTAGTAAACGCTGCATTTGTTGTAGCAATACAGGTGAATCATCAACGATGAAAACCTTGGGTTCATTTTTGTTAACTGTAGGTGTTGTTAATAAATAACGATCAGCTAAGGTATTGTCTGCTTGGCGATTTGGTAATTCCTGAATTGAGACAATATCTTTCTGAGCTAATTTATCTAGTAAGAGAGCAGTGCGATAGATTGGCTGCTTAAAGGTATCGGCAATTACACTGATGCGGTCTTGTCCTGTTGTGACTTTGGCAAATAATGGGAAATTGTCATTCCCGACTCTAGCTAACAAATTTGCCGCATCGACAAGTTGCACTACTTGATAAGGATGTTTCACACATTCAAATTTTTGCCATTGTTTAACTTCGTTAGCGATCGCATTTTCCAGCATGGACAAAGGCAAAACTGGTAGATTAGTTTGTAAATCGCTGGCGGGATACCATACAAAAGAGAACTTGTCTTCTAAATGCAGAGCTAGCAAATTTTCTAAGGCAACTTCTTTTAAAACTTCTTTCGTAATATCAGGATATTTTTTGTAAACATTGCTTACAAAGGGATAGCAATAAGGGCGATTGGATTGACGCTGCTCCCAAGCAGGAATTCGTGAGAAATTAATACCTTTATTGTTATATTTGCGAACTAATGTCGGGATGACATGACCTTCTTCTTCAACTAAAACTAATCCGCCTCCCCTGAGCAATATTTTCCATCGATGATGTTTGGTCTCTACTTGGATCACTCCAGTAAAGCGACTCATCACACGCATAGCTGCAAGTAGGATGTGTAATGTGGCATTCCTCACTACCTGTCCATCTGCTAAAGTGTTAGGCACATTGGTAGACACGAAGTCTGAGTTAGGTAGGGAACCTGTCATAGCAATCATGGTTTTGTCTGGGTGCGCTTGGACAGAACTGGGCAGAAAGAAATATTATAGAAATATTAAAAGTCGGATTAATTCAATTTAGATCGTAGCAACCCCATACAAATTAGATTGGTGATTTTCGATACATTTTACAAATAAAGCTCTATCAGTATTTAAGCTTAGATGAGTAGCAATCGCCGATTAAAAGTGCTCTGTTTACATGGACACCCAGGTAATAGTGAAGCAATGCAGATATTTGTCAGCTATTTTCGGGAACATGGTCTTGAGGCGATTGCCCCAGATTTACGGGGCTATGGTAATAGTCAAGTTCAGACTAGCTTTACGATGTCGGCTCATATTGAGGATCTCTGGAATTTGCTGATGCGAGATCAAGCAGAGCTTGAGGATGGCAAGAGCGCGGAATATTTGATTTTGGGCTGGTCTTTGGGCGGAATTTTAGCTATCGAATTAGCGCTGCAAAATTTGGCAAATAATCTAGATCCCCGCACAAAACCTAAAATTGTCGGTTTGATTCTCATTGCCACTGCGGCGAAGCCACGGAGTAGTTTGCCGAAAATTGCTTGGTGGGAATATGTAAATTTAGTTACTGCTGTGATTTTACACTTGGCTTTAACAAAGGTTTTTTCTAAAAGAGCATCTAAACCGCGTTGGCATATTGAGTTCTTTGGTAAGCGATCGCTAATTGGCTATTTAATTCAGCAGCATACCGAAACTGCCTATGACCTTATTGCTACTACGGGTGCAAAAGCTTACCTTCAGACTTCGCGCTATGCCCATAGGGCTTTAATGCAAGCTTTGCGACAGGGTTATGATCGCACGCAGGACTTAGCTAAAATTCAAATTCCTTGTTTAGCGATCGCCGCAGAACAGGATCGTCATATCACTGCTGCATCAACTGCTGAGACTGCAAAATTATTGCCAAATTGTGAATTTATTTGTTATCCCCAAACTGCCCATTTATTACCTTGGGAAATAGGCGATCGGCTATTGGCAGATATTGATGCTTGGATTGAGAAGACCCAGAAATAAAATCTATGTTAGTTTCCCTGCCAAAGGCAGGGAAACTAACCCTAAGTGTACATAGGTTTGTTTCCCCGCCTTCGGCGGGGAAACAAACCCGTACTTCACAAGACTGGAAAACGATATAGGACGATATTTCTGATAAATTAAATCTACTGGCTTGCTAAATGTCTCTAGCTTATGTTTCCCCAAAAATTTCTGACGCGCATGGCGCAAATCCATCAGCTTTCGGCTGATCAGGAGAGTGTATTCCTACTAAGATTTGGGGAAAATCGGGAAGATCGGGAAGTTGCTAGCTTTTTAGGGATCTCAGAAGAAGCTTATCGCAAGCGCATGGGGGAGATTTACCGCAAGTTTGATATCAGTGGTAAAGGTCCTGGTAAAAACAATCGTCTGCTACATATCCTGCAAAACTATCTAGATGCAGAAACTACTGCTCAAAGTGATCAAAACTTGTTGGGAGCAAAGCAGGCAGCTCCTAGTCTGACAAATTCTGCTTTAGATATTGACATTGAGGAGTTGGTTCAACAATTTCGATATCGTAGTCGCCAAATTATCCAAGAACGCTGTGCCACGATGCGGGTGCTGGATATGTCCCACCCAATTAGTTTAGAAGAAATCTATACAGGAACCGATGTTTTAGAAAAAATTACGAGTCGTCGTCGCTTAGGGATTGCGGAATTATTAGCCACCTATCATGGACGCGATCGCCTTGGGACATCAGCGATCGATGAAAGTCGAGTGACGAGTATGGATGCGCTGCAACGCTATCGCAAACTGATGCTCTTGGGCAAGCCAGGTGCAGGGAAAACCACGCTCTTAAAATATACTGCGCTCAAATGCTCGCAAGGGGATATTTTTAGTGACCTAGTGCCGATCTTTGTGACCCTGCGCCAATATGCAGGCTCGGAGTTGCAGCCACACATTTTAGACTACATTGCTCAAGATTTCTGTGCCTATAACATTGGTGATGAGCTAACTCTCAAGCATCTGTTGCAGCATGGTAGAGCGATTTTATTTTTAGATGGGCTAGATGAAGTTCGCGAAGATGATCTGCATCGGGTGCTCGAAGATTTACGGAGTTTTTCGGAACAGTACTATACCAATCGCTTTGTGATTACAAGTCGATTGGGAGCGCAGGAATATGTCTTTGAGAAGTTTACAGAAGTTGAGGTGGCTAACTTTCAGCCATTGCAGATTTCTCAATTCGCTCAACGTTGGTTTAGTGGTAATGCTCGCCATATTGATCTATTTTTGCGGAAAGTAGAAGAGAATCGCCCAATTCAAGAGCTAGCAACAAATCCCTTATTACTAACCTTACTTTGTCTGGTTTTTGATGAGTATGGTGATTTCCCCACCAATCGCTCGGAACTCTATCGCGAAGGATTGGATGTTCTGCTCAAAAAATGGGACGCAAAGCGCAACATTGAGCGGCATCAAATTTATAAAAATCTCTCAATGCAGCGCAAGGAGGACTTACTAGCCCAAGTTGCCTGTACGACTTTCAATCAAGGGGATTATTTCTTTCGACAGGTTGATCTCGAACGTTATATTACCGACTACATTCGTAACTTGCCCAAAGCACATACTGACGAGGAGGCGCTCCAGTTAGATAGTGAGGCGATTATCAAGGCGATCGAGTCACAGCATGGGTTGTTTGTGGAACGTGCTAAGGGTATTTATTCCTTTTCCCATTTAACTTTTCAGGAATATTTAGCAGCAAGGGAATTAGTTTACAATGGCAATCCTGAAACGCTTGCCTTGCTAGCTAGTAAAATTAGCGATCACCGTTGGCATGATGTCCTGCGCCTTGCTGTAGGAATGATGCGCTCTGCCGATGAATTAATTCAACTGATGAAGGATCAGTGCGATCGCCTTATCGCTGATGATCGCCAACTACAATACCTCTTGCAATGGGTCAAGCAAAAGGCTGAAGCCATTCAAGTTAGCGATCGCATTCAGTCAGTCCGTGCGTTTTATCTCACCCTCGGTCGAGCGATCGCTCAAAGCGATGCCTTAAATCTAGCCAATGTGCTAGCGCGTATCCTTGTTTTAGACCTTGATCTTTGCCAAAACCGCAATCTCAATCTTGATCTTGCCTTTGATCTTGCCCGTGCATTGGAAACCAAAGATGGTGAAGATTTAGGACTTGATCTGGAATTAGATTTGAGCCTTGCCTTAGAATATGCCCAAGAAATGTCTGATTCGCGCTTAGCCAAAGCTCTTGCCGAGTTAATCAATACTTGCCCCGAAGATGCTGACAGCGATGCTAAATGGAAAGACTGGGCAGCTAATTTGCGACAACAGGCGATTAGCTATCGCAATATTGGTCAAATCTGGAATCTCACGCCCCCACAACTCGAAAATTTACGTCAATATTGTGAAGCTAACCGTTTGCTGGTCGAGTGTTTAGAAAGTGACTGCTATATTCGCCAACCCGTTAGACAGGCGATCGAGAAAAGTTTATTACTTCCAGTTTAAGAGGGTGGCGCGATGCGCCACCCTCTTAAACTGGAAGTGGCGGCGCATTGCGTCACCACTCAACTTATTTGTAGCTTTATAGCTACAGTCACCTGTATCAGGACAAATCAAAACCCAAATAGTGTAAGGCAGAACTTTGTGCTGCCTTACACTATTTGGGTTTTATGTCCTAACAAGAATGGTGATAGATATATAAATTATTCTTCAACTACTTTTTCTTTAAATTGTTTACCAGCCGAAAAAGCAGGAACACGAGTCGCAGCGATGACCATTTTTTCGCCAGTGCGAGGGTTGCGACCTTCACGTTCTTGACGTTCGCGTGGCTCGAAGGAACCAAATCCCACTAAAGTTACGCGATCGCCATCAGCCACAGCATCAACAATTGATTCGAGGGCAGCAGTAACGATCACTTCAATATTCTTTTTAGATACATTTACCTTTTCGGCGATCGCATCTACTAGTTCACCTTTATTCATCGCAATAGCTCCTATGTAGCTTTAATTAATAAGTATTACAAGTATTACCGCGATTTTCACTTTGTCTATGCCAAAGCGAAAATCAAAGACTAAGAAACGTATGAATTTGACAGTTGTCAAGTTGTCTATAAACAATCTGACAACTGAGATATTAGGAATTTGTGCTTAGTGACTTCAACTAAGTTCATTCCAATTAATTGATGAGACGGAATCAATACTACAGCACCTATGGTAGTCGTCAAGCGCTTTTGACAAAAGTTTCGCAAAAGTTTTTATATCCACAGAAAGAATCCTTCGTATTCTTTCTGTGGAATCAACGGACTGCCTGACGCATATAATCGCCCCAAACCCCTGCGGCAACTGCACTTGAGCCTCTTGTTACTCCTTCATCATTGCCTAGCCATACCGCTGCCAATAGATTACTTCGTGGCACTGCACCAATAAACCAAAGATCCCGTCCTTCATCGGTGGTTCCTGTCTTCCCAACGACCGTACCTTGGGGAATGGCAGCTGGTCTACCTGTCCCATACTGCACCACACCACGCATCATATCCACCATCGTGCTAGCAACACCCGCATCAATTACCTGACGGGGCTTAATGAAGGTACTAGCATCAAAAATGACGCGACAGGTTTGGCGATCCTTAGGATTTTTGCAATCAGCACTATCGAGAATACGTTTAATTGCATGAGGTTTGATATATTTGCCTGAGTTTAGTACCGTGGCATAGGCTCCAGCCATCTCGAGGATTTTGACTTCATTCCCACCTAAAACCATGTTGCTAGAGGGATCAAGTTTGGCAGTAATACCCAAAGTCCTTGCCATTTTGACTACATTTTCTAATCCAGCTCTTTCGGCAATCCTTACTGCGACCACATTTTCTGATAAGGCGAAGCCTCGATACATATCGATCGCGCCACTACCACCATTGTGACAACCCACAAGCCCAGACAAAGCGCTACAGGAAAAGGTGGTACTAGGGGAAATGCCTTGCTCGACAGCTGCAGCATAGCTAAATAATTTAAATGTTGAACCAGGTTGGCGCAGGGCTTGAGAAGCACGATTAAATTGACTCGATTGATAATTAACACCACCTGTCATTGCTAATATTGAGCCATCACTAGGGTTGAGTGTAACGATCGCCCCTTGACTAAAACCATAGGTTCCACCATCGCGAGCCACTGCATCACGTAACGCTTCATCAGAGGCTTTCTGCATGGCGATATCCAGATTAGTCTCAACGATTAGATTTCCTTCCTTAGCAAAGTTTTTACCAAGAATCTCTTCTAATTCCTCAAAAACATAGCCATAGTAGTAGGGCGCTACTGAGCCTTGAAGTTTAGTTTTTGCAGCTTCATTGAGAATTAATACCGTGCGCCTTGCCCGATCCGCATCCTTATCAGTAATCATGCCTAGCTCTGCCATACGATTGAGAATGCGATCGCGATATTCAATGGCAAGATCTTTATTCTTAAATGGATTAATTGTTTCAGGAGAAGGTAGCAAACCTACCAAAGTAGCTGCTTCTGAGAGATTGAGTTCTGAGGCTTCTTTCCCAAAATAGAGCTTAGCAGCATCCTTGAAGCCATAGACTCCATTACCTGTATAGGCCCGATTTAAATAGAGTCGGAGGATTTCCTCTTTGTTATAGGTAAAGGTAAGCTTAATTGCGGCGGCTGCCTCCCGCCATTTCCGACCTGCGGAATCATCGGTTCCCACATAGGTTTTACCAAGTAGGTTGCGGGCTAGCTGCTGAGTAATGGTACTTGCACCCTCTAGGCGCTCCCCCCGACTACGCACATTAGTCACGATTGCTCTTGCCACACCAACGGGATCAACGCCAATATTCCAATAAAAAGAAGTATCTTCAGAGGCAATTACAGCATTAGGAATGAATTTTCCAAACTCAGCTAAAGTGTTGTACTCAGTATGATTAGCAATATCCGTAGGATCAAGACGTTTAACACCATCGCCTGCTAATACTTCTACGGGTCCCTGTTGGGTAACAGGCAATGGCTTAAGATCGGGAACGCGCCCCACTTCATAACCGATCGCTAGTACGATTATTCCTGCGATCGTCCCTATGCCAATCCCCGTATATTGCACCGTGCGGATATACCAAGGTGGCGGATCAATATAGCGAATTGTCGCCGCCTCTGCTAATTCGGGGGGACCTAGTGTAATTTTCATTTTGTGACGTAATGGCACAGACTTGAGTCTTTGCTTATCGCGATAAATGCCATTAGTCGAGTCCTGATCTTGGAGAATAAATTGCGCTTTCTTTTGGGTGCGATCGCGAACTAACTGGGCATGAATTTGACTCACCAGTGGCGTTTGCACCACAATATCGCATTTACTAGTGCTACGTCCTAATATGTAGCGATCGCCCACTAAGTCATAAATTTCGGGCTTATCCTTTTGCGATCGGCGCACTTCTAGCTTGGGGACACGCTCTTTCGGATTAATTTTTAATACCCCATTCACTACCTGTGTTAGTTGATTGATCTGGGTCATCAACTTGGACTTTGGTGGTTTCGGGGCTTTAGGCTGTGACGGTGGCTGGGATGGTGGTTGTGGCGATTTCATAAATTGCTAGGACGTAATTTTTGAGAGCGTGGTTTCCAGTCATGACCTCAAATTTAATTATGCACTGACAATGCTGTAGCAATCCTTTACCCTGAAGAAAAATCAATAATACGCAGCAATATAGCAGTCCTAAATCATTTGTAGATTTTTGGGTCTGTGGAAGCGCACCCCGAAGGGGTGCGCTTCCACAGACCATTTAGATCATATTATTGATTTTTGTGGGAAGTCAAAGCTACGCTACAAAAATCCTTCTTGCGTATCCCTATATGGAATCATTGATATCAATCTCAAGAGGATTTATGGATAATTGGAGTAAATCGCTATATTTAATCTTGGGAATAGGCATGGCAATTACTTCAACTATTGAAGGATTGTGGAAATGCCGAATTTTAGTTTCTGGATGCGGATAATACACCCAGCCATCGTAACTGTCGTCGTTATATATAATTCGACATTGTGAAAATGAAAAATCTTCAGGAGGATGGGATATTGTCCAATTCACCTTACGGAAAGTGAACTGTGGCTTTTTCATGAGGTAGGTATAGGGTGATATGTCCACATTCAGAGTGCCTCTAAAATAAGGTGTCAAGTCTAGCCCCAACTCTTGAAATAAAGGTATTTGCGTAGAGATCGTACCTTGAGCATAGGGGCTGTTTGTAGCTTTGCCAGATGCGACCTGATGCCCTTGAATGAGTTTTCCATTAATTTTCTGTGTCATAAAACTTGTCACAAGCATCAAATTCTCACGTACTCCGAAAAACTGATGTAAATAGCTCAGCATAGTTATAAACCACACCCAAATTACTGTTTCGCACTCTATGTGTGCGAAACAGTAATTTGGGTTCTACAGCAATTTTCGATCAAACGAACCATAATATATTTTTTAAAAGGCTTGCGACGCAAGCCTTTTAAAAAATATATTGCTTTGGTTTTGAGCGCAAAGCGCTGTAGGTGTACTTAGGCTTATAGCGGTTTTCATTTTGCCGTAGGCAAAATGAAAACTCAAAACTCTTACTGGGACTGATTTTTTGTTTTCAAATGAGTACACACTCATTTGAAAACCGCTATAACTACTTACCTAGAGATCAACCCTTAACCAGAAAGCGTAAAATTATTTGGCAAGCATTGGTCTTTAGATATACTTAGTACTTATGCAATACTCTCTACATAAAACTCGATTACAGCGATGGTTCACTAAGTTAACCCTTGCTTTAACCCTAGCAATTGGGGTAAATGCTTCAGCATTGATAATGCTACATTACAATTTGGCAGATCTCGATCATCAAGCGATCGCATCGGAATTGAGAGAATTACCGAATGAAGCCCGACAATTAATCGGCAAATGGCAACTAACAATTTTAGGTAGTGATACAGATGCTCTCACGGTCTTATTTACACCTGAGGGAAGCGTTTATGTAATCAATCCCAGTAAAAAGACCGCAGTCAAAGCAGAATATCAAGTTAATTCTGAAAATGGACAAGTCTATCTGGACATTTTTCAGGGTAGTTTTGGGTCGAGAGCGACTTTCTCTATTAACTCAAGGGGACAATTGCTCCTTCAGCAATTGTTTATGCCTGCAATCATGCAGCAAATGTACTATAACTCCAGTACAACTAACATCGTTGGCAACATATTGATGCCTAATCTCCTTTTATTAAAGCGGATTTCCAATGACACCAAACTGGAGGAAAATCTTACTTTTCCTGAGTCTATTCCTCTTTCATATCTTGCATGGCAAAGTGAGGCAAAGGTCTATGTAGGAGTGATGAACCGAGGTCATCAGGCTTTCTTTTTAGAGAAAGGTTACTTTACTAACAAATTAGGTGAGCTAGAAATCGGCATCAAAGATGAGTCAGAAAATTACAAATATCAAGTTGTGGTTTTAGACAGTAAAAAGGCAGTACAGCATATTGCCTTAGCTAAAAAAGATTCTCTGAAATCATATATTGGTTTAGTTTATACCAGACTAGTTTCTCAGTCTCAGGATGCGACAACGTTTGCCCTTCTCTGTGAAAGTCAAAACCCAACTCGCAAATCACCACCCAAATTTAAACTATCGGATGATCCAATATGTCCTGAAGGATATGTTGATGCTTTCCGTAAGTAATCCCCGTAAGTAATCAAGGTATTGCCAAGAGTTACTTTGATGCGTCTATACATTAAAATATCCTAATTATTAAGCGAATGCCCAAAAAAGTCTTTATTACAGGTGCGAGTGGTTGTGTTGGTCATTATTTGATCGAGGAGCTTTTAGTCAAAACTGATTACGAACTATATCTATTGGTACGCGATCGCCGTAAATTACAGATCGATCTTAGCGATCGCCCTAATGTGCATGTCATCGAAGACTCGATGCAGAATATCGGTAACTATAAAGAATTACTCCGCACGATGGAATTTGTGGTCAGCACTGCCGCAGGCTGGGGGGGAGAAGAAGCATTTATCGTTAATCGGGATAAAACCATCGAATTATTTTCTTCTCTTGACCCACAAGTATGTGAACGGGCGATCTATTTCTCAACAGCCAGCATTCTTGATTCTCATAATCAAATTATTCCTGAAGCAGGGGAATTTGGCACAGATTACATTGCTTCCAAACATGCTTGTTTAGAAACTTTAGAGAATTCGATAATTCGCGATCGTCTCATTACTGTATTTCCCACTCTCGTTTTTGGTGGAGCCAAGGATAAGCCCTATTCCCATCTTTCTAAGGGATTAAAGGACATTCTTAAATATGTGCCCTATGCCAGATTTCTAAAAACTGATGGCAGCTTCCATTTTGTCCATGCTAGTGATATTGCTCAAGTTGTAACCCATCTGCTAGTAGCGTCATCTGTTCCCCCATCACCCGCCCGATTAGTTTTGGGAATGCAACGCTTAACTGCTCAAGATCTAGTGGCTCAGTTCTGTGAATTTTTAAATTTAAAAATTGGTTGGCAATTTGAACTCACTCCTTTTCTGGTTGATACGATTATCAAATTATTCAGAATCGAAGTTGCGGCATGGGATCGCTTTTGCATTGCCCAGCGCCATTTCACCTATGATGTGGTTTCCCCTGAAACCTTTGGACTAGTTTCCAAGTATCCGCGTCTAGCCAATTTACTAGCAGAGGTTCAGTGAACTGATTAACACTATGCAGAATATATACGAAATACTTAGTCAAACTCAACGGCAACGGGTGAGTGATGGTGCGATCGCCCCAATATTTGATAGTTGTCAATCAGCATCACGCAAACTAATTTTAGTATTACCTCAGCTAGGTGATTTTGATAGCCTTGAATATATTTGGTGGATTCAAAGAGAACGTGATCGCATTGCATCGGAGGGAATCGCTATTAGGGCGATCGGCATAGGCGATCGCCAGTCAGGAGAATATTTCTGTAAATTTACAGGCTTTGATCCTAATTGGATGTTTATTGACAATACAGGGGAACTACATCGGCAGTTAAACCTCTATGAGGGACTGACGACGAAGTTTCCCTTACTGACATCAGCTCAAAGTGCATGGGTCAATCTAATGTTGATGTGTGCAGGAATTGGTAGTCAAGGCACATTAAAGGAAGTCTTTCGCGGCTATAAAGGCGATCGCGATGCACCACAGTTAATCGCTGATGATGAGATTATCGAAGCTGCACCATTACCGCCATTAAAGGGTTCTTTCTTTAAATGGGCGGGTGGCTCTGGGTTTCAGCGTCCCTTTGAGCTTGCCACACTGCGCTTGCGAAATATGGCAGAAGTTCTCGGTAATTGGAATGCCTACGTTCCTGATGCCTCATACATGACGCAGCGTGGTGCGACATTCCTATTTGATACCAATAATCAATTGATTTACGAACATCGCGATCGCGGCATTCTCGGATTTGCGGCTAATCCTAGTTACCCCCTGTCATTTCTTTTCGCTGAAGAAACATCAGTTATCCCACAGTAGCTTAAATATCTATTAAATCTCTCAAGAAATTAACTAAGGTTTGAATTGAAGGAATTTGTTGATTGGTATAATCATTAATCCATTTATCATCAGAAATGCTTGCAGTATTTGTTTTACTAGGCTTTAAAACACTTACTACCGTTGCTATTGTCGCCTTATCTTTATCAAAACCTTTCCATTTGATTTCAGAGAACTGATTGATATAATCCTTAGCTCTTTGCAGATAAACAGGATAGGCAATTTCACCACATTCACATAGCAAAGTATCCAATACACCCTGATCTATATTATTTGGCAGGATATATATCCCTAAGTTCGGAGAACCTTTAATCACTGAACCCGCCCCATCAGGAAAATTTGGGAAATATTCTTGTAATTTGCTGTGATATGTCTTAGCTAACTGGTCAGGAGTCTTTTTATCGGCATCAAGGATAACGCCAAAACCTGAAAAAGCTTCAGGCTCAAGATTTGATAGAGTATCGCTGATGTTTTGAAGGACACTATTATCTTCTCCCATCAAGTTTTGGAGTAAGTTACTACCTTCGCCAACATAGATCGCGATCGACAAATCATCAGTATGCAAAATTGCTGGCATATTCAGCCTTGTGTAATACTTTTTAGTCTTTTTAGGATTGTAAGTAGGCACAAGTGCTTGCCATAAGGGTTCTAGTGGTTCTGTTTCCTGATTCCAAGGAGAGAAACCTAGGAGCTTACGCAAAACTCTAGCGATAAAAGCTTGATCATGGTTGCCTTCAACGATTATCAATACACATCGTCGATTCATCAACGAACCTCCAGCCCCAAGTTTTCGCGCAGTCGTTTTAATCTACTCCAGTCATGTCTGACCACTTTTGTTTGATTTTCCTTTGGTTCCAGTCTATAAAGTACTAAATCTAATGATTCATGATTGACAGCTAATAAAGAATCTATGGCTTCTAAACTATGGGTAGTTGCAAAAATTTGGACATTCATTTCTTTGCTCCATTTCACTAACCATTGAAAAGAGTTTTGTAAGGCTTCTGTATGAATTGTTGCTTCTAGCTCATCAATTAATAAAATTCCACCTTTCACACTTGCAAGCTTTAAGGCAATATGAAGTAATCGTCGTACCCCATCACCAAAAGAACTTAAAGGAACAAGCCCAAGTTTTTTATGTTGAATATAGATGCCTGCATAAAAATCTGTTGACTCTGGGTCAGCAAGAATTTCTATATCAGAAATATTTGAATCCATCTGACTTAATAAATCTAATACATCAACCTTAAAATTACGAAAACTAGCATCTGACAATAACTTAATTTGACCAATGCTTGAACGATGAGAAGTCGGTGTAATAGTAGATTTTAGTAATATATATTTATCTGTAATCTCATTAGAAGATAAAAGAAAATCATTTTCCCAGACTTGATAGGTTTTAATAAAATGAGAAGATTTATCATCTAATAAGTTGGATTGATCATCATTTAACTCAATTTTTAAATTTAATCCTTTCCTTGACTGTAAAATATCCTCTTCATTAGTTAACTGATATTCTGTTCCGACTATTTCCGCAAGCCTCTCTAAACTATTAAGTCGTCTTGATTGCTTTTGAGAAAATATGTCTTCAATTTCTTCATACGTTACTTTGATCTTCTTGACAGCAAATTTACCATCTCCCGTTATAGTAATAATGCCCATTGAATGTTTCTCTTGAACAAATAGCCATCGTAATAAAGTAAGAATCGGAGTCGGAGAAGTAGTAAGTGGATTTCCTTCTCTGGCTGTCGCGGTAATTATCCAATTTCGTAAGTCTAGAGAATTGCAATAAATTGATAAAGCTTCCAGAACACTAGTTTTACCTGAATTATTAACACCAACAAGCAAATTAATTTGTCCGAGATCCTTTAGCTCAAGCTCTTTCAGACCTCGGAATTGATGAATTGTGATATTTTCTAGATTTCTAGTAGTCATTGGCTTATTTTAACGCAGCAAGACTTTTTTGATTTATGCCTTAGTCAAAAAGGCTATCGCCTCGACGTGAGAGGTTTGCGGGAAAAAGTCAATCGGTTGAATGCGGGTGAGTTGATAGAGATCTCCTTCACACAACAACTTGAGATCTCGCGCTTGGGTGGCGGGATTGCAACTGACGTAGACAATACGCTCAGGAGCATTTTCACGGAGAAAAGTAAGTACTTCAGGTTCGCAACCTTTGCGGGGAGGATCGAGAATCACGATATCGGGTTGTAAATTGAGAGTGCTGATCAATTCTTCGACTTTACCAGTGTGGAAAACGACGTTATCAATACCGTTGAGTTCAGCGTTGAGTTTGCCTTGGGCAGTAGCCTGTGGTTGAATTTCGATCGCGATCGCCTGTTTAACCTGTTCGGCTAGGGGTAAAGCGATCGTGCCTATGCCAGCATAGGCATCTAAGAGAACTTCCGTTCCTTCTAGTTGCAACTCTGATTCGATAATATTGAACATCTTCTCTGCTTGCTCTGTATAAACCTGAAAGAAGGTATCTCCACGTAGACGGAAGGTTAGCCCTGCAAATTTTTCTAAGAGATAGTCTTTACCAGCAATGCAACGGCTCTCACGTCCAAAAATGGCATTGGTTTTATCAGGATTGCAATTGAGAATTACACCCACCACTTTGTCATAGCGCTCTATCCATGTCTGGGCAAATACTCCTAAATTCGGTACATCCCAATCACGGGCAACGATGGTTATCAGAATCTCGCCTGTATGTCTGCCGATACGCAGTCCTAAATGACGCAGTAAACCTGTATGAGCATTTTCATCATAGATTTCCCAACATTGATTATGGATATCCATTTTCAATTCAGCAAGCATCGGATCGAGGCGTTCATCTTGAGCAGGACATTGATTGAGATTGACAATTTTATGACTTCCTTTTTGGTAATACCCCGCTTTGAGATTCCCATCTTTGCCAGTAGCTAGAGGATAGGTAACTTTGTTGCGATAGTGCAGGCTCTCTTTCGCGCCAACGATAGGAGAAATGAGTTGTTCTAAAATGTCAGCATCAAAGCCGCCGATTCTTTGTAATGCTTGGAGAACGATGTTTTGCTTGGTTCGTAGTTGGGCGGGATAGCTGACGGCTTGCCACTGACAACCACCGCATTTGTCAGCAACAATGCAATTAGGACGGACGCGATCGCTTGATGGCGTTAAAATTTTTTCAATACTTGCCTTAGCAAAATTCTTTTTCACAAACTCTAGCTTGGCAACAATGCGATCGCCAGCGACAGTATTAGGGACAAAGATGGCGATGTTTTCGTAACGTCCCACCCCATCGCCACTATTGGCGAGGTCATCAATGGTAAGCGTAATTTTTTGTCCTTGTTGCAGCATATTTTCCTAAAATTGATAGTGCGGATGGGGATTTGGGCGATTTCTACTGCCTAAATTCTAGTCAAAATTTAATCTGTGCTTACTCATGCCCAAAGGGAATTGCCATCCTTGACTTTTTTTGAGGACGATTAGGTGTCAGTCCATTGGCATCATACATCTCTGTCATGCCCATGTCCAAAATCGGAAACCAGAAAGCGCAGTAAAATAAGAACCCAGTTTTTTGATGGTGCGGCAAAGCCGCGCCATCAAAAAACTGGGTTCTTATTTTACTGCGAAGATTTAGGTTATGGGAATTAAATATAGGATGGGTTTAGGGCAACTGCACACGGTTATGAATAAACAACAAAAGAAAGGAAGCAAAGTAAGAAAGCATCTAAGAAAGCAAAGGTGCACCAAAATAGGTATGAATACTGATGAAGTCTAATATCAGTCCGAAAAGATGCAGTAACCCTATACAGCGCTTTGCGCTTTCTCAAAACCCAGATAAATTTTGAAAAAGCTTGCAAAGCAAGCTTTTTCAAAATTTATCTGTACTACACAAACCCTAAATAGGCTGTAATAACAATTTATCAAATGAAGATTGGCAAATAATAGCGCCAATGATGCCAAAACCATCAAAATTGGGGAGATTCCAAAAAAACATATTTTCGAGAAGTGCTGAATGGAATTTTCTAAGTAGCTATAAGTAAACTAAAAACCGAGAGTTTTGTTCCACCCGCGTAGTGGGCGGAACAAAACTGTGGTTTGGGTTTTACTTACTTGCTTGTCCAAAAAGTGAAGATGGGACATCTAGCCATTTTCTTGATTGATGAGACTCTTGGGTTAAATCCATTAATAATTGTGACCATGCACCTTCATAGAGACTAGGTGTCATCGCTTCTCCTGATCGAATGGAATTAATCCAGCGATCGCATATGGCAAGCACAGGAGCAAGACGACCATCGGTATAGGTTTTTGGTAAATCGTATTCGGATGGGATCGGTACAATCTCCATTTCTGAGCGATCGGGTTTACCTTGACGCAAGCTAAACCCATGTACATAATCCGCTTGATTAGAACTTCCTAAAACTAGGGTTCCATTTTCGCCATAAACTGTCAGCCAATGTCCACGACCGCGATAGGTGACGGTGCTGAGAGAAATATTGCAGGGAGTGCCATCGGCAAGTTCTAAGAGAATATTACAAGTATCATCGGCATCCACAGGGCGGAGAATTCCATCAGCATCGGGACGTTCGGTAATACCAGTACTAAGTTGTCCAGATAGACTTTTTATATCGCCAAATAGCCATCTCACATAATCAAAAGCATGGGAACCGATCGCACCCAATGCACCTCCTCCGTAAGACTTTTGGCTATACCAATTCCATATACGTTTAGGATCGGCACGACCCTGTACTAGCCAGTCAATGGTAATCATCCGCTTTTTGCCAACATGGTTTTGATCTAGCAAATGCTTAAAATATTTCCATTGCGGTACGCAACGAAACTCAAAATCTGTTGCTGTGATAACTTGTTGCTTTTGAGCTAGATGATATAAGGCGATCGCCTCTTGAGCGTTCATCGTTACAGGCTTTTCCAGCAAAATATGCTTACCTGCATTGATCGCCATTTTTGCCTGTTCATAGTGAAAGCTTGGAGGCGTAGAGATGGTTACGGCTTGGACAGACTGAAGCGCAAGTAAATCTTCTAGGCGATCGCAAGCATGGGGAATTCCAAACTTATCTGCAATTTGCTTTGCCTTGATGCGATCGCGATGATATACGGCAACAACTTCTGTATCTGGATGAATTTGTAGAGCAGGAATATGGATAATCTGTCCAAACCCTGTGCCAATAATACCAACACCAATTTTTGACATGTTTCTCACTACTTTAGCGAAATGAAATTTTTGGTAGTCCTAAAAAAGAAAGAATTTATTGAGGTAAGGATGGGCGGCGCGAAGCGCCGCCCATCCTTACCTATTTAGCACTACCAAATTTTTTTAGAAATAATGCTTTGCATGATTTCTAAAACTCTATACCTGCTTGAGCCTTGACACCTTGCTCTCTAAAGGGGTGCTTGACTAGTTCCATTCTTGTGACTAAATCGGCAACTTCGATTAACTCCGCAGGTGCACCACGACCAGTCAAAATTACATGGGAATCTGCGGGTTTTTCTTTTAGCCCATTAATTACAGCTTCCACATCGAGATATCCCAATTTGAGCGCAATATTTACTTCATCCAGTAAAACTAACTTATATTCAGGATTTTGGATGTAGCCAAGTCCTACTTCCCATGCTTCCTTGGTTTTGGCAATATCGCGATCGCGGTCTTGAGTTTCCCATGTAAAACCCTCACCAAGAGCCTTAAAAACTAGTTGATCTTGCCACATTTCAAAAATCTTCTTTTCCGCAGGCTCCCATGCTCCTTTAATAAACTGGATGATTGCCACTTTGTACCCATGCCCAAGCGATCGCAACACCATACCTAAAGCCGCAGTCGTTTTTCCCTTACCGTCACCTGTATTAACGATGATCAGCCCCTTTTCGAGTTTGCGCTCAGCAATCCTTTGATGCTGTACCTCTTGGCGGCGTTGCATCTTGATACGATGTTGTTCGGCTGTAAGTTCAGTCATAAGGATTTCTTGTAAGTCGCGATATACCAACATTTTAAAGTGTAATACGCAAACTTGTGATGCTTCTTGATAGTTTTCAAATCAGGATCTGCTGATTTGAAAAGCCTAAAATTAATCATATCAAGGGTTTAGAGTTTTCATTTTGCCGTGGGTAAAATGAAAACTGCTATATCATTACGTTGGTATATTTACCATCGAAACTACAATGGCTGGTTATGGTTAAGAACATCTTCTCCTTTGGTTTACTTGTGTTTGTCCCGATCTCAATTATCGGTCATTTTCTCGGATGGGATTCTACGCTTATATTCGTCACTTCAGCGATCGCCATTTTGCCATTAGCAGGTTGGCTGAGTACGGCAACTGAGGAGATTGCGGTAGTACTTGGTCCCTCGTGGGGCGGACTGATGAATGCTACTTTTGGTAATGCGACCGAGCTAATTATTGCGATCGTGGCGTTAAATGCAGGATTTACTAGTGTAGTCAAGGCAAGCATCACAGGTTCGATCATTGGTAATCTATTACTTGTAATGGGTTTGTCAATGTTTTTGGGTGGATTGCGATACAAAGAGCAAGAATTTCAGCCAACTATGGCGAGATTAAATGCTTCGGTAATGAATTTGGCGGTAATTGCAATTTTATTGCCTACAGCAGCAAATTTTACAACTGTGGGAATTGGCGAAGATATTTTGCAAAAACTATCACTTGCTGTCGCGATCGTTTTGATCATTGTTTATTGTCTCACGCTTCTATTTTCGATGAAAACCCATGCCTATCTCTATGATGTCGGTAAATCAGAAGCCGATGACGCTGAGGCAGAAGATGGACATCCTCAAAAAGTCAATCTACCACTATGGATTGCTGTTCTATTTGGGGTAACTCTATTGGTTGCTTTTGAATCGGAACTCTTAGTAGGAACTTTAGAAGAAGCAACTGCCCAACTAGGTTTAACAGAACTATTTACAGGGGTAATCCTCTTGCCAATCATTGGTAATGCGGCAGAGCATACAACGGCAATTACCGTAGCGATGAAGAACAAAATGGAATTATCTGTATCAGTCGCTGTCGGTTCCAGTATGCAAATTGCTCTTTTTGTAGCACCTGCTCTTGTAATTGTTGGTTGGTTTCTTGGTAAGCCAATGGATTTAAACTTCAATCCTTTTGAATTGGTGGCAGTTGCTGTAGCAGTTTTGATTGCCAACTCAATTAGCTCTGATGGGCGATCCAATTGGCTAGAAGGTTCTCTACTCGTAGCAACTTATGCAATTCTAGGCTTCGCTTTCTATTTTCAACCAGTTTAATTGCAGTCTGTTAGAGAGACTTTAAAAGCAAGGCAAAGCCTTGCTTTTAAAGTCTCTCTACTGTTTAATTCAGTGCAATCCTCTGTAATACCAATTCACGAAAGTGTTGTCACACTTTCGTGAATTAAAAATCAAATCCAGTAAGGATTTGAGAAACTAAAAATGGCTACGCCATTTTTAGTTTTGGTATAAGACTACTGACGATCTAATTATCTTCTAGATTTTTAGAACTATGATATGAGCGAAAAGATCTACCGATCGCAGGAGTCAGCAAAACGGCAAGGGCGATCGCACTGCCAAGCGCAATATATGGGTTTAAAACCATTAGCCGTGAAACAGGTGTAGATACATCCACATTGAGCGCATCATCAAACACCGTTGGAATCGCCAAAAGTTTGGTAGCCGAGGGGGGAGAAACCAAATTCAAGGATGCTGCGGCAGCAGGAAACATTACGGAACTGAACAGACAAATGCTGAGAAATCTTGCCCAAGATTTTAAATGCCATAGCCCGATTGCTAAGAGAATGGGGACTAAGCCAAACCCAATGAAGGCAATCCCTGAAACTACTTGTAAATTGGTAGAGTTATTGCCCACTAAAGGAACATCTCCTTCTAGTAAACGATAGATATAGAAGTTTAATAGGCGATCGCAAATTAGCAAGAGACTTGAACCAATCATGGTGGTTGCAAGTATCGTAATTGCCATCGGGCGTTTTGAGATTCTAGATTTCATTGATTCTGGATTCCAAGTTTTGCGAGATTGGTCATCTAATTAGGATTTGATTAAGGCTGACTGAGATAGCGGGGTAAATGGCGGAATAGTTTGCTGGATTGCAACATTCGCAACAGGTAATAGCTCGAAGTGGGTAAAAAGATGATCAATGCCCAGCCGAATTGGTCAGGAACTTCAACTTGGAAAAATTCGGGTAATAGCAGCATTAATATGATCGACAAACCAACGGAGCCCGCACCTAAAATTGTAGCTGTGGCATTTTTAAATAAGGTTTGGACTTTCCAGATGGAAACATTGGTTAAAGTCCAAAATACAAATAGACAGAAGATTGTGCCAATGATCGTACTGACGCATTGAGCTTGACCTTTAGCAATATCTTGGAATGTATCGGAATCAATCATCGTTATACCATGAGGCATCTTGAGCAAAGCCCAACCACTGATGTAGTAGGAAAAGACATAACCTGTTGTCATGGCGATCGCTCCAAAGATCCCTGCAATGGAACTGTAACCCAACACGTCACGTAAGAAGTTCTCTAAGCGTCTAGGCTTGAGCCAACCAAAGGCGATCCAAATTGTCGGTAAGCCAACTACTGCCATCGTTAGAACTGTCATATGGCGAGGTTCTACGGGGAAGGGAAGTTGCACAAATCCTGCAAAGGAAATTGTGAGGATCACCATGATATTTTTAGTGAGATAGAGCAAAGCGGAAGAGAGAATCTTTTGCTTAATATCGTCACCTGCGGTGAAGGCTTGGGGTAAGGCGGAGAGATTATTATCAAGTAGGACTATATCAGCTACATCTTTGCTAATTTGTGCGCCATCATTCATAGCGATCGCTAGCTGAGCCTCCTTAAATGCAGGGACATCATTCACGCCATCACCGACCATGCCCACATAGCCACCCCGCTTCACCATTGCCGAGATTAAACGACGCTTCATGTCAGGAGTAATTCTGCCAAACACAGCACCATAGGCGGCGGAACGACTAAAGGTATTGTTATCCATTTCTTCTAAGGTCTTTTGGGTAAAGACTGCATCTTCAGGAACGGCAATGCCTGCTTGACGGGCAATTGAGGCAACTGTTTCGACGCTATCGCCTGAAATTACTTTGAGGCGAATATTCTTGTTTTGTAATTCGGAGATCGTATCAACTACATCGGGACGTAGGCTGTCTTCGAGTAAAACGATACCGCGATCGCGTCGATTGCTGGGTAAAGCGGGATTTTTCTCGGAAGCGTCGAAACTATCCTCACTGGTGACAACGGCGATCGCCCGCAAACCTTGACGACCAAATTGCTTAGCTTGCTCTTGAGTCTCAGGGCTGGTGAATAAAATTTCAGGCGCACCGACCATGATCGTTGTACCGATGTCGATCGCGATCGCCCCCCATTTACGGCTAGAACTAAAAGGAACTTCGCTAACAAACTGCGATTGCGATCGGGGCTTGTCCGTAAAGGCAGACATGGCTCTGGCACTGCTATTTTGCGATCCCATAAAACTGGTATAGAGAGCGATTAATTCCCTTAGCGAATCTTCATCAGTATCACCTAAAGGCACAATCGACTTCACCACTAATTTATTCTGAGTCAAGGTTCCCGTCTTGTCAGTACAGAGAATCCGCACACTATTCATCGAATCAACGGCATTGATTTTTTGGATTAACGTGCGTCGTTTACTAATTTCCACTGCCCCGATCGCAAAGGCAACGCTAATCGAGAGAATTAAACCTGCGGGAACAAAGCTATTGATAATGACCGAAGCATAGCGAATTGTATCCACCATTGTCCGCCCTGAGTTGAGGCTGGAAGCAATATGCAAGAAGGCGGCAACAATTAACACCAGAATAAAGATTTCTACTAAAATGTCAATCTTTTTCTGCAAAGGTGTAAATACCCGCTTATATACCCGTGAAGATTGGGATAGCTTGACTGCATAGCTTTCATTGCCAATCTTATCGGCGCGAAATACACAACTTCCTGCTAAGCAAAAGGAACCTGAAAGTACAATATCGCCAATCTGTTTAGCAACGGGATCGGATTCCCCTGTCAGTAGAGACTCATCCATTTCCACATTTTGGGAAACTAGCACTGCACCATCGACAGGAGCGCGATCGCCGGGGTTTAGCTCAATCAAATCATCACGCACCACTTCACCAACAGGAATTTCCTGCGATTCCCCATTGCGCCGCACTTTCACCTTTTGCACTGATAATAAGGCGAGCTTATCCAATGTCATCTTTGCCTGAATCTCTTGAGCAACCCCCACCAAAATATTCATAAATACTGAAAATCCTGAAAAGATGGCATCAGTAAATTGTCCAAGAGCCATCATCAAAACTAACACTACGCCAAAGGTAACGTTAAATAATGTAAAAACGTTTTCTTGAAAGATTTCCTTATAGGTGCGGCTCGATCGCATGACGACGACATTAATATCACCGCGCTGCTTTCTATCGGCGATTTCAGCTTCACTTAGCCCGATATCTAGGTTAATCGCTGGCAAGTCTGGTGTATTTGCTGATGTAGATTGAGACATAGACACACAGGTACGTTTTAGTATTGAAGTATAAGATCTCTAAGACAAGATTAAAAATCAGAATTTAAACTTAATATCTATGATTACGTTGCAAGTAAATGGTGATGATCGCATATGTGAGCCAAACCTCACCATGATTGAATTGCTGAAATATCTAGGGCTAAATCCGCGTCTCGTTGCAGTGGAATATAACGGCGAAATTTTGCATCGTCAACTCTGGGAAAATACGATTATTCAAAATAGCGATCGCCTAGAGATTGTCACCATTGTTGGTGGTGGCTAAGTAAGTTTCCGTGACTTCGGCACGGAAACTTACTTATATTGAGAAGCGCAATAAATTAAGAGCGCTATAATTTTGTTCAGTAAAACTTTTATCAGTAATTGCAGGCAATTGGCATAGTCTATGAGCATCGCATCAGCACAAGTTCCCGCTACCGTCCTGACAGGCTTCCTTGGTGCAGGTAAAACGACATTACTCAATCACATCCTCACGGCTGAGCATGGTAAGAAGGTTGCCGTCATTGTTAATGAATTTGGAGAAGTGGGTATCGATCAGCAATTGGTAATTGGTGCTGACGAAGAAATTTTTGAGATGAATAATGGCTGCATTTGCTGCACCGTGCGGGGCGATTTGATTCGGATTATTGGCAACCTGATGCGCCGCCGCAACAAGTTTGATCATCTTTTAATCGAAACCACAGGTTTAGCTGATCCAGGTCCTGTGGTGCAGACATTCTTTATGGATGAGGATATCCATCGCCAAGTGTCTCTAGATGCTGTGGTCACAGTGGTTGATGCTAAGCATGTCCAACAGCATTGGGGAGATCGCGAAGTTCTCGAACAAATTGGCTTTGCCGATGTGATTTTACTCAACAAGACTGATCTGGTGACTCCTGAGGAGCTAGAGGAATTAGAAGCAAAAATCAAGCATTTGAATGTCTTAGCCAGAGTAGAGCGCGTTCAGTTAAATCAAACTAGTACAGAGAATATTGAACAAAGCATTAATAAAGTCCTTGATGTAGGAGGTTTTGATCTCAATCGCATTCTTGAAAAGAATCCCGAATTTCTCGCAGCTCAAGTCAAGGATGCACATGATCACGACCACGATCATCATGACCACGATCACGATCATCATGACCACGATCATGACCATGAGCATCACGAACACCATCATCACATTCATGATGAGGAAGTTGGCTCGGTCAGTATTTTGGAAGCTGGCTCAGTCAATCCTTATAAATTCCAAGCATGGATTAGTGAGTTACTGAGAACTCAAGGTCAAGATATTTTTCGCTCTAAGGGGATTATTAATCTGGCTGGTTCTGAGGAGCGCTTGGTATTTCAAGGTGTGCATATGCAATTTGATGCAACTCGCGATCGCCCTTGGAAAGAAAATGAACTGCGTAAGAATCAATTGGTCTTTATCGGTAGACATCTTGAAGCAGATAAGTTGCGCGAAGGCTTTTTAGGTTGCTTAGTCTAGTTGCTCAGTTTAAAGGATTGGTAAAGCTAAACAAATAAATTTTTAGAAAATGTTGCTTCGCAACATTTTCTAAAAATTTATTTGTTTAGTGAAAGTTGTGGTGAAACATTTATGTCATAGTTTTGTAACTACGTTTAGGTAAGCGACTATGAGCGGGAGCATCTTAGGGACAACTAAAATTTTAGGAGTGATGGGTTTTCCTGTCAGTCATAGCCTTTCACCTGTGATGCATAATGCGGCGATCGCTGCCTTGGGTTTGGACTATGTATATGTGCCTTTCCCGATTCCCGTTGAAGATCTATCGGCAGCGATCGCTGGACTCAAAGCAATTAAATCGGTACAGGGTTTTAACCTCACCATTCCCCATAAAGTTGAAGTCATCCCCTTGCTCGATGAAGTCTTACCGATCGCGAAATCCGTTGGTGCAGTTAATACCGTGAAACGGATTGATGATCGCTGGGTTGGCACTAATACGGACGTAGCAGGTTTTCTCGAACCACTGAAGCAACTTGACTGCGACTGGAAGAATATGCCCGCGATTATTCTCGGTAGTGGTGGAGCAGCAAAGGCTGTGGTAGCAGCTTGTCTGGAACTTGGCTGTCCTGTCATTCATGTGGTTGGGCGTGATGCTAAGAAGCTCAAAAAATTTCACGGCACAATGACTAGTCAACTTCGTGATTACAATTTGCGGGTGCATCCTTGGCCGTCAATTCCCCATTTGTTAGAAGTAGCTGGAATTGTGATCAACGCGACCCCCATCGGTATGTCTAATGATACCAATACCCCCATTTCTGAAGCAGAGATGGCAATGTTACCTGACAAGGCGATCGCCTATGACTTAATTTATACTCCTCGTCCTACCAAGTTTTTGCAAATTGCCTCGGCAAGGGGACTCAAAGCGATCGATGGTTTAGAGATGTTGATCAATCAGGGGGCGATCGCTCTTGAATGGTGGCTAGATCAGCCTGTGCCTATTGACACCATGCGTCAAGCGTTACTTACACATCTTGAGCAACTTAACTAGAGATACAGCCTATTTAGGGTTTGTGTAGTACAGATCAATTTTGAAAAAGCTTGCTTCGCAAGCTTTTTCAAAATTGATCTGGGGTTTGAGCAAGCGCAAAGCGCTGTATTGCTAACTGCGGTAGGAATACTCTAGTTAAACTGCTCCATGAATCGGATGAGGCGAACGCTTTTTTGTGAGTGTTTGGGCGATCTCGTTTCCAAATCAATAGCATGTATAGTAAACAGAAATAGGGATTTAAAAATAAAAATGAGTTTTTCTTTTGCGGATTTATTCGCCGGAATTGGAGGATTTAGACTTGCTCTAGAGAGTATAGGTGGCAAATGTGTTTTTTCTTCTGAATGGGATAAATATGCACAAATGACATACAAAGCTAACTTTGGCGATATTCCTTGTGGAGATATTACACAGATTGAGCCATCCTCTATCCCAGATATTGATGTACTAACTGCTGGTTTTCCTTGCCAACCATTTAGTTCTATTGGTAAACGTGAAGGTTTTAGTCATCCTACTCAAGGGACATTATTTTATGACGTGGTTAAAATCTTAAAAGAGAAAAATCCCAAGGCTTTTATTCTAGAAAATGTTGAAGGACTAGTGACCCATGATGGGGGAAAAACTTTAAAAATTATCCTAGATACATTATCCATATCTGTAAATGGACAATATCTTTTTTTTAGTCAACCCGATGCTAGATATCATGTCTTTTGGAGTATTTTAGATGCTAAAGACTATGGTGTACCACAGTTTAGGAAAAGAATATTTATAGTAGGTATATCTGAAGATATTTCTAAAGATGTCCCTAATTTTACATTTCCTTTGCCTTTTAAGCATAAAGAATATATAGGTTCCTATGTAGAAGAAAATGTAATCGGCTATTCCATATCTAAGCACTTGCAAGATTCATATCTATTTAAACTAGATGATGGAAAACCAGAATTAATTGATCGTAATTCTAAGATTCAAGTTAAAACATTATGTTCTACTTATCATAAAATTCAAAGACTGACTGGAACTTTTGTGAAAGATGGGGAAACTGGAATTAGATTGCTGAGTGAAAATGAGTGTAAATCAATCATGGGTTATCCTCAAAACTTTATCGTTCCTGTTTCTAGAACCCAAATGTATAGACAGTTTGGCAACTCAGTTGCAGTTCCTGTTGTTCGACAAGTTGCGATAAATTTAATTGTTTCGTTAGGTAATAATAAGGCTATTTTGGATGATTTCTCAGATACAAGGAGATTAATTAGTGCCTAGTATTAATGACAAAAATGAGAAACCTAAAGAGCAAGGGTTATCTCAAATTTCTATCATTAAAGAATATTTTGAAATGCATCCTGATCGTGAAATACATACTAAGGAAATCGTTGATTGGGTAACTTCAGTATATCTAGAGCGTACTGGAAAAATATTTCGAGATCCTGATAGAGGCATTAGGTCTTTATATCAAAGAGGTTTCCTACAGAAAATATCAAAAGGGATTTATAAATATAATCCTGAATATGCTCAAGATAAGCATCAACAAGATTTTACAAGTGTGCAAAAGAAAGAAATTTTAAAGCGAGATGGCTACAAATGTGTAATTTGTGGAGCCAGTCGAAAGAATGGAGTTGAGTTACACGTTGATCATATTAAACCGAAAGATATGGGTGGATTAGCTACTATTGAGAATGGGCAAACTCTGTGCAGTCGGCATAATTTTCTCAAGAAAAATCTTAATCAAACTGAGACAGGTAAAAAAATGTTTATCCGTCTCTACGAATTTGCTAAAAAAGAAAACAATCAGGAATTACAAGAATTTTGTGTAAAAATCCTCAACACTTTTGAAGATTTTAATATTAATGGACATATTGAATGGAAAAGGTAAATTCATTTGAAGATCGCTTTTTTGTGATTGGTTAGGCGATCGCCTTCTCACGTAGATTAAGGTTTAGACAATCTTAGATTGCTTGTATTTCCAGATTAAGCCTGAGAGAGCATTGGTCAGCACATGAGCCATAATTGCCGATAGGAGATTGCCCGTATACATTGTCACTGCACCGAGCATCATCCCTACGGCGATCGCCCAAACCGTGTAGGACAGATGCTTGGCACTTGCCATATGCAATACGCCAAACACAACACTGGTAATAATCAAGGCAAGTCCATTCATTCCGAGGGCAGGTAGAGCTACACCACGAAATAGCATTTCCTCGCTCAATCCGGGTAATAAACCTAACCAAACTAAATCAATTAGTTCTAAAGGTTTAAGTACCATTTCTAAATATTCTTGAGCTGCAAGGCGATAGCTTTCCCATATTTCATAAATTAGACTACTGAGCAAAGCCACTCCTAGTCCAATTCCCAAACCGATCGCGCCATGTTCTGGTTTCCAGTAAAGCGGAACCATAGGAATACCTGTTAAGTAAACCCAACCCTTAGAAATTCCTAAAAAGATGATTGCGGTCACTGCCATAGCAATTAGGACTTGCGATCGCGATAAAGTTTCGTTTTTTTTATCTTGATTTTGCTGAGGAGCTTGTGAGAAGAGAGCCATGACGGGAGCCTAATAATTATTTGGTTAAAAAGGAGCAGGATTAGTGAGAGAGATACTCACTTACGTCTTCAATCGAGGGTGGCAATGAGGGAGACGAGGCGATCGAGATCTGCCATAGTAGTCAAGTAATGGACTGAAGCCCTGAGACAGTCTGGTTCAGGAAGAGCACGGATAAAGACTTGATGTTCCGATTCTAGGTGTCTGGCAATTAGCCCGTGGGATTTTTGCGCGATCGCACTTTTAGCAATGTCTCGATTAATTTGGAAAGAAACTAACCCTGATTCTGGCGGCAATTGGCGAATGCAATCAATGTGGGGCAAATCATTGAGTTGTTGCCACAGTAATTGACTCAATTCACAGATACGTTGATAGCGTTGTTGCTGCGTACCCCAACTATTGGCATGGGCGATCGCTATGCGTAAAGCCTCATAAAGTGTGTAGGTCGAGCTTGCCACCTCAAACTTAGCACCATCCTGTTTCCATTGAGGAATCGGGGTTTTGCCTGTGAGTCCACGCCAACCCACAAAGACAGGCTCGATTTGATCAAAAATTTCAGGACGAATATACAAGGCTCCTAAGCCGAGGGGCGCACACCACCACTTATGGGTAGTAAAGGCATAAAAATCTGCGGCAATTTCCCCAAGGTTGAGGGGCAATACGCCTACTGACTGTGCTGCATCAACGGCAACTAAGACATGATGCTCATGACAAACTTTGACCATTGCTTGTAGTGGCAAAACCTGTCCTGTATTCCAGCAAATATGGCTGAGCATGACCATACGAGTCTTAGGTTGTAAATGCTGTACTAGTAATTCCACAACTTCGGTGCTATCTTTGCCGTTGGCGCTAGCATTGCGAGTATTGCTCAAAGGGAAATAGTCGATTTCTACGCCAAAGCGTTTCTGAATTTGGACGGCACTGGCAATAATCCCAGGGTGTTCGCAGTCCGATAGTAATAGGCGATCGCCTTGTTGCCAATCCACTGCCCATAGAGCAATATTGCAACCAATAGTTGTATTTTCGGTGAGGGTGATTGTATCTGCACTCACTTGAAACTCTTGGGCGATCGCTTCTTTGGTAGCTGCATATTCCGCCATCATCCAGTCGCCTGCGGCATTGGAGAAGCTACCTAGTTGCTCAATATGATGAAAGTTTTTGGTGATTGATTCTAAGGCTGCTCTACATAAAACGCCCTGACCGCCATAGTTAAAGTAAGTACGATTTTTAACTTCTAAAGCAGGAAAATGCGATCGATGCATTAACAAATCCTGTTCGAGATCGCGCTCTAAAGTGTCAGACTCTAAACTTTTAGACAGTGCTGCTGAAGAAACCAAACCCAACTCCTACAAACAAATAACTCTTGCTCAGCTATGCCTATTCTACCGTGACTTGCAGCCATCTGAAACTAAGGTAAAAGTGAACATTGTTTGGGCGTATTCATATAGCTATTGCCATTCTTGTTAGGACATAAAACCTAAATATTGTAAGGTGGCGCGAAGCGCCACCTTACAATATTTAGGTTTTGATTTGTCCTGATACAGGTGACTATAGCTATAGTGAATGCGAGTTCGAGAATTAATCCAGCGAGATAGGTACAGCGCTTTGCGCTTTCTCAAAATTTATCTGTACTTAAATAGGCTGTAAGGATGGGCGGCGCGAAGCGCCGTCTATCCTTACAGCCTATTTAACGTGAGTTCGGGATAATTTGAAATGGTCTTTGAGAGAGGGTTTGCGACGCAAACCCTCTCTCAAAGACCAAAAGTAAAACCCTTGCGTAGCAAGGGTTTTACTTTTGGTCTTTTAAAATTTGCCAGCTTAACCCGAACTGACGTTATTTAGGACTACCTAGATTTTTATTCGTTCTCTTGGAGAATTGGTTGTGCTGTAGGAAATAGCTTGGGTAACAACAATCCAGATCTTGCTTTGTATGCCTCAAATTCAGGATATCTGGAAAGAGATTTATCTTTTTTTTGCATATTGGGAACAAAGATTCCCGCACAGAAACCACCAAGAATTACGAAAGGAAGCCAATGTTGTGACAATATTGCAAAGCTAACGTAGATTAAAATTTCTCCTAAATAGTTAGGATTGCGCGAATATGCAAAGAAGCCTTCTGTGATCAAACCAGTTTTATATTTGAGTGTGTAATATTTTTGAGCATCACTACCATAGTGTAGAAATATGCCCAATAAGTTAATTAGAACCGCCGCAGATATCACAACAGGTGAAGGTTGCAAATTACTACTAATGAGAATAAATGGTGCAATCCAGTAAAGACAAATAATAAAAAAAGTAACTATTACTGTTGCCACTGGAAAATCTTGTTCCCATTGTTTGTCTGGATAAAATTTATCTTTGAGTAACCAAAGAATACCGTACCCACCATGCAAAGCCAGATAAATCAAGGCAGCTAATGTAAAGTTGTTGTAAGCTGCCATGAGAGATAGGACAACTATAAATGTTAGTCCTTTATGCAGATTGATTGCATATTTGATTTTCATGAATTTCCACTTTAATGAAGAAAGTTGTTTGTCATGGTAGCAGTTCTTTAGAAGTGAAAGGATAATCGGTTATTACATAATGGAAAAAACAGAAAAAAAAGCTACGATATCAATCATGCCCCAATCCCAAAATAATTTGCATGATCCATCGGTAACTGTTGTAATTTCAAGACGGGTTAAGCCTGAATGTAAAGCCGAATTTGAAATATTTCTATCGGGGATCACCGCAGCTTGTGAAAAGTTTCACGGTCATTTGGGCAGTAGTATCTTTCCTCCTGTTAATTCTGATGACCCAGAGTATCGCATCATTTTTAAGTTCGATCGCCTCAGCAATCTCCGTAATTGGGAAACATCGCCAGAACGTAAGTACTGGTTTGATATAGCCGAATCACTGACTGTCAGTCCACCCCAGATTCAGGTGCTAACTGGTTTAGAAACTTGGTTTACTCTTTCTGGAAATCCATCAATTACACCTCCACCTCGCTACAAAATGACTGTGGTTACTTGGTTGGCGGTATTTCCATTAATTACTTTCATTTCTCTAATTCTTAAACAGCCATTATCAAATTTGCCTTTAGTATTGCGGGTGGCAACTATTACCGCGATCGCTGTGCCGACGATGACCTATTTGCTGATGCCACAAATGACTAAGTTATTCTCAGGCTGGCTCTATCCTTCCTTAGATATTGCATCACCAATAACCGAGCCTCCTGCAAAGATGCTAGAAAGTTCTGAACTTCCACAACCATTACCTGAATTGAGTTCTAATGAAGAGGAGGCTGAATTAATGGTTGGTCAAATACTTTGATTAGATTAGTAGGCTAAAGTGCGATCGCTATCAGTTAGTCCTTTCGCGATCGCTAAGTCTATACACTAAAAATTTTTAGGTTTAAAATGCGTAAAATACGATCGAATTAAAGCACCATGACTCAAGAGCCAGAAAAGCAGCCTAATTCTAGTCCTGAAAAGAAATTTGTGCAGAAATCGCTTCAGGCATTTATAGAATGGTCGCCGTTTGGAGGATCTAGCTTTGCTTTCGGCTCATTTTTATTAAAGCAAGAATGGACTATGGCTTTGATTTTGTTTCCAGTAACTGCGGTTTCTGTCGTATGGGGAGCTTATAGCAAAAAATTTATTGAAAGCTTGAGTGATAGTTATGCTGAGCGCGGAAGTAACGATGCTAAAAGCTTGGTAGCGAATATTGATCGCTGGAATCAATCATTAACTGAAACGATTAAATGGCAATCATCGGGATTTGAGGCAAAATATCTGAAATGTCAAGAACTAGATTGTCACGAAGATGAAGCAGTGGGATTTCGGGAATATCGGAATCGGCGGACTAGACATCCATTATTGGGTGATGTATTTGTACCTTTGGAACTAACCTCCTATGAGACTGAAGGCGGTTATGATCTAAAACCTCAGCAAAGGGAACATAACCCTAAAGAGATCTGGGAGATAATAAGAGAGCGTCGATATCGACAAATTGCGATCAGGGCTTGGGGTGGCTATGGCAAATCTACTTTGCTAAAACATCTGGCTTATATTTACAGCATTGGTGAATATCGTAAATATAAGGCTCCTAAGCTTATTCCATTTTTATTGTGTTTGGCGGATTACTACAAAGAAATTACTAAGGAGAATCCGCCGAGTCTGTCTGAATTATTAACCAACTTTCATATATCTCGACTGTCAAGGCTATCAAGATCTCAAAAGTTAGAGGTTCCGCCAAATTGGGTACAAAGACTACTCATAAATGGCGAGGCATTGGTAATGTTTGATGGATTTGATGAAGTACCACCTGCGGACAGGGCAAAGGTAAGCGAATGGCTGAGTTGGGAAATACAGCCCTATCAAGATGCAGTTTTTATTTTGACTTCGCGCCCAACGCCTTACACAGATGACTATGTTGCGAGAAAGTTTAATAGTGATTTTTGGATCAAAGACTTTAATCGAAAACAACGACAGCAGTTTGTCGAGCAGTTGTATCTTTGTCAAGAAGTCAGCGATCGCGATGGACGTGATACGCCAGATGTAAAGGTCAAGGCAAAAGAACGTGCAGCTTCACTATTGGCGCAAATTGAGGCGCGTCCAGAACTAAATGCTATTGCGGTCAATGTCCTGTTACTTAATATGATGACTCAGTTACATCGCGATAAGCAGGGTGTGGAGCTACCTGATCGTAAAGTCAAGCTATATCAGGATATTTGCGAGTTACAATTGGGGCGGCGACCAGAGGCAAAGGGAATAGACTATTTACTGCTTGATTCCATTAGCAAACGACAAGAAGTTCTTCAGTTTGTGGCTTTGGAAATGATGAAACGTGCGGCAATTGATCGCGAAGATGCGGAAGGTTTTAAACAAATTCACCTCGATGACTTATTGCAACTTATCCAAAAGTCTTTGTTAAATATCGATCCTGATGTTGATGCAAGAGAATTTTTGGTTCAGATGGTACAGGTTAGTGAGCTTTTGGTAGAACGAGATGGTGGTATATATCGATTTTCTCATTTGAGCTTTCAGGAGTTTTTAGCAGCTACGGAAATTGTCAGACTAAAAAAAGAAGATTTATTGTATGAGCATTTGAGCTTGAGTCCGTGGAAAGATACGATTTTGTTTTATGCCAGTTTGGTCAATCCAACTAAGTTGCTTCAAGAGACAATTAGCCATAATGCTATAGATTTGGGTTATCAAATCAGCAACCAGTCGGATAAAAATTTGAATCTTTCAGGTACTAAAAAGAAAGAACTAGACGTGGTAAAAGAGACCATTAAGGCTTTACGATATCAGAAATTAGAGGCTTATCTAGAAGCAAAGGAATGGCAAGAAGCGGATCGAGAAACCTATCGATTGATGATTACGGCTGTTGGTCGAGATATAGGACAGAAGTTTAGATGGGATGATTTGCGTAATTTCCCCTGTGATGATTTATTAGTGATCGATCTGCTTTGGGTAAAGCATAGCAATGGACTTTATGGCTTTAGCGTCCAGAAACAAATTTACGTTGAATGTGGTGGTAATCTAGATTTTAGTTATCCGAGTGACGAAACTTGGAACAAATTCTGTGATCGCGTCGCATGGCAAGACCATATTGGACAAGGCTTGAATTACTCTGATATTTTCAAGGAAAAATTTATAAATAAATCGGGTCATCTCCCTCTAGGGGAGGGAAGAGGCTTATATCATGTAAAAAATGGTACTCCTTATCTCGCATCCAGACTTGTGAACTGTAGCAGATAAGCAATACAGCCCGATATTAAGAAATCGTTACAATCCCATTTCTACGACATAATCAGCCTTCCAGCACTTTTGTTACCTGTCACCAGAGGGCAAAGAAAAAGGTAAAAGTAAAAAGTAAAAAATATTTCTAAAAATTCAATAACCAAGCGTAGGGGCAGAGCATTACCGCCACAACCTATAAATTTTCAGATCCACTTAATACGGTAATGCTCTGCCCTAAACCGATCACATTCACCAAAAATCTCAAACCTCTCTCAGTCGCGAATATTCACCAAAAATTCCCAAACCGCAGTCATAAATTATCGGTAATAGCGCAGAGGGTAGAGCATTTGCGAATAAAGATTGTGGTGGAGAGTTGCGAGATAGTGGCGCAAATGCTCTAACCCTACAACCTACAAACAAATTTTTCCTATTTCCTTATTACCCCAATATCATCAAATCATATCTGTTCTCATTTTCCACTTCCCACATTCTATTTCATAGAATCTTAATCCAACTCCTCATCAATACCAGTAGGAAAACCTAAATCCAAAATTTGCTCACTAGTATAAGGACATTCCTTTGGTAAATCCTTAGAATCAAGAGAAGTTTCAAGCCTCACAAGATACAAAGCCGCTTCATAACTGTCCTTGATAATTTCGCTGAGATTTTCTTTGAGACTCGGACTATCTCGCAATATCCAGAGAATTTCTCGACGCTCGCTGTCAATCGTCACTTGCCAGAGTTTACTGCGCTCTTGTGGTAGTAAATGCCACTTGAGTAAATGACCAAGCACAACATTAAAATGAGTCCTTAGCTCTTTCCGTTCTTGCCTCCCCAACGATGCAATCTCTTCGGCTAGGTTTTTAGAATCCAGCCCTTCCAATTCAATTGATCGTAATAACTCTGACTGTTCTACAGTCCACCGATAAAAATCTTTCTGATACAAAGCCATGTCCATAGTGTTCCCTTAAACTAGCCTCCTCATTTTCCTCTAAGTAGCTAGACATAAATAAACTGAAAATCGAAAAGATTGTTCCGCCCGCGCAGCGGGCGGAACAATCTCTGGTTTTAGGTTTTAATATGCTCATCTACTTAGAACCATTCAAACATTGTTTGGTAGTCCTAAGAAGATGTGAGTTTGATAACGCCATTATGCGCGGCGCAAAGCGCCGCACAAATGACAGACAATGGTAAAAATCGCTTAGCGATTTTTACCATTGTCTGCCTTCGTCGAACTGACGTTAAAAAAGAAAAGATGGGCAAAGCTGTCGCGCAAGCGCAGCTTGCACCACAGCTTTTATGGACTATAGCCGTCCTTAATCATTTGTAGATTTTTGGGTTTGTGGAAGCGCATCCCCTTTGGGGTGTGCTTCCACAAACCATTTAGGCTTAGCTAAGCCTGTAATTTCTGTTTTAGTGCTTGATAAGCTCTATCCATTGTGGAATTGTGATTCCTTTCAGTGATAGCTTTGAACAAGGGTAGTTTGACAAAAAGTGCAAAGAAGGGATTAGCAACTGTCACATCCCAAAAATATGTGGCGTTTGTACCTTGTCCCTGCGTTTCCAATACCCACTTGCCTCGTCCAATTAAGTTTCCTGTCGCTTCTAGCTCTAGCAGATGTGGCGGCTCCACTTTAACAGCCCTCAGATTAAAGCGAAAGGTATAAGGTAAATCCCCACGATACTCGACATCAACATCGACAGTAGGATGCTCTTTTGTTGGTACATTGCGGGGTGAAACTTTACGAAAATCTGTAAGCCATCCAGAAATATTTGAGGTGTCCTCAATCTCTTGCCATACGCGCTCAATGGGAGCATTGAAATACCATTTGGTAATGAAGTGGTACATACAACTATGCTTGTCAATGAGTATTAATGAAAATGATGTTACTATTCCATCGTTTATTGAGCAACAAGTGTTGCATACCTTAATTCGCTAAAAAGATGACCGATAATGCCAATGCTAAGAGATACATAGGACATAAAACCCAAATAAGTGAAGGCGGCACTTCATGCCGCCTTCACTTATTTGGGTTTTATGTCCTATGCAAACCTTGATTTTTGATCCAACGAACCACAAGATATTTTTTAAAATACTTGCTATGCAAGCATCTTAAAAAATATCTTGGCTTGTTTTAAGCACAAAGCGCTGTAAGTAAACCTAAAGCCCAAACTTGCAACCCACAGAAATTTGGTAGTCCTAAAAAGGAAAGGATGAACATAGAGGGAGAGAGTCATTGTAGTGATGGATAAAATTCCAAATAGCACCAATATGATTTTCTAACTTTTTAGAAAAAGCCAGAGTTTTCCTAACCAGACGCGATACTCTTTGCCTGAGGGTGCAATTAAACCTTTCAATATAGCTAGTTTTACCCGTTTCTTTACCCACAGGTCGATGACGCTTACTTGGGAGAACAGTCGGATAAGCTGCCCAGAAATCACTGTAACAGACAGCACACTGACGATAGACAGGAGGTAGAGAATCCCATAACTTCTGAGCTGATGCGCCAGAGTGATCGCCAATATAGCTACCAACAATTTCACGAGTCTCAACATCAAGCGCTAACCATACCCACAATTGATTGTCGGTGTTATCGACAAATGACCATAATTCATCGATTTGTACAGTTAGACGACGTTTAGGTTTCGGTTGAACTTGTATCTCTTGAGAAATGTCTTGATATTTGTGATTGACATTGTAACCAACGTTCTGACAATTTCAGCACTCTTGCAATCCCTGCTAACGGGATTTTTTCCAATAGCAGTCGTTCCAGCAGAGATTTCATGGGTTGAATACGGTCTAACACTCTTTGCCATTGAGGATTTTCAACAAATTGACGACCACAGTCTCGACACTTATAGTTTTGTTTGCCGTGACGGGTTTTTCCATTTTTTACCACTGACTCGGAATAACCCGATGGGCAGTTTGGTCTGGTCTCTGTCATGGGCTAACTCGTTAACATTAGACACTCTTGTCTTATTTTCCTCCATCCTTTCCTTTTTAGGATTACCCATGTTTTGAGGATTTGATACGTCAAAAGTTGCGAGTTGGAACTCAAGATTTACGCATTGCGGCGATCGCTTTGGCTGTAAACGGGATAGTCGTAACTCGCAATCAAAAAGATTTTGGTAAAGTGCCAAATCTACAAGTAGAAAATTGGGCAGTTTAAAAAATAAAAACGGAAACGCGATCGCAACTCATTTCAAATCAAACAGCGATCGCCTAAGCATTTTTCAAAAGCAGGACATTTCACGATTCTTGATAATCACTAAGAAGGATCGGTTCTTTGTTAGGTACTCTGACAATAATTTCAATGGTTCCACCTAAAGCATTTACCACGGCTCGAAGTGTATTGAGTTCCAGATTTTGTCTGCGTTCGAGCTTAGATATGGCTGGTTGCTGTACTGCAAGACGTTCGGCTAGTTCCGATTGAGATAAACCTAGCTTTTCACGCAGGTGTCTCAGCGTAATTTCTTCAAGATGAATTTGCGAAGCTCTTGCTTCAATAAGTTCTTGGCGCTCTCTTGGAAGTTTGTTTAATTCTTCGGATAGGGTTGTATATTGGGTCATTTGTTTTCTTCCTTCAGTATTTCCAGATATTTTCTGTACCGTTTATCTGCGATCGGAATATTTTCCTTGTACCAGCGTTTGTTTCCTGTTTTGTTGCCACCAACCAGCAACACGGCTTGTCGTTTAGGATCAAAGGCAAATAAAATACGCCAAGGTTCTCCTTGATATTGAATACGAAGTTCTTTCATATTCTGAAAAGTAGATCCTTCAAGGGTATCAACTCTCGGTCTACCAAGTTTTGGTCCAAATTTTCCCAATACACTTAGCACCGCAAATGTTTCGTCTTGAAGTCCTTGCTCTTGTTGGTAAAACCAGATTTTAAAGTCTGGGTCGAATATGATATTCCATTCCATAGCTTCATTATATTCTATGCATGGAATATTTTCAATATTCGTTTTGTGGCGATCGCCTATTTTCTCAGACACAATAAACGGTTAAAGCGATCGCCCTCTCATCCCACAGACCAACGATCGCAACTCACCTCAAATCAATCAGCGACTCAACCACAGACCAATGCTTTAAAATTTAAAAATTCAATCCCTAAACACTTTTAGCTTTAGGAGCTATTTCAAAAGCTAATTGAGAGCCATAGAAACATACATCAAATTCTTGAAAAAAGTTAATTCTTCCTAAAAGTAAAGGTATATTCTCGGCTTTTGTCCAAGCAAAAACTAATGTTGTAGGTGCAAATTGATCGATTGTCGCTGAAAAAATAATCCCTTTTGCGGGGAATTGGGCTAGATTTCCTGCCAGTGTAACTGATGTGGTATGTTCATCCCAATTTAATCCTAGTTGAATTCCTATTTCGTAGGGAAGAACATTGACACTTGCTCCTGTATCTAATAAGCCTGATGTTGAAATGGAAGTATTTCGGAATGATAAGGTCAAGGGAAGATAGGGGACAAGGCTAGTTTCTCCCACATAGTTGGACTTTTCGATAAAGTTAAAGCGTTTTTTCAAGGTCATTTTATTTTGCTTCTTTTTGTAGCAAATGCTAAGTACAGGACAAAAAGTTGCAAAAGTAAGGAGAAAGGGGTTTCATAAAAGAT
>VFQS010000095.1_pt1 | contig 119576 bp, 119 predicted proteins | sample 3512361 | NCBI WGS metagenome assembly VFQS01 (sample SAMN10412375, study PRJNA504923) | tailings metagenome | isolation source: Relicate 1 Philex TSF3 active mining | place: Philippines | reverse complement strand
GAAATAAGTGAAGAAAATATTAAAGAATATATTGATAATCATCCTGAAGAGTTTCTTGTAAATGTTGATAAAATAAATGCTATTTTTGATGCTTTAATTGAAAAGAAAGAGTTAGGAGTAATGAATACTTTAATTAAAGAAAATAAGAAGCAAATGGAAATATTATTAAAAAAGTATGATGCAGAAATGAAGAAAAAGAAAAAAGAAGAAGAAGAAGAGAAAGATAAAGCCGATGAAGAGAAAGAAGGTTTAATTGAAATTCCTAAAATAACAAAAGCCATTTATAATCGCGTATGTCGTTTACCTGTTACTGTAAAACATCAACTTTTTGATTGTGATAAAATACCATGTGATAACAACATTATTTTTCATTTTAAATATTTAGATGATAATGAAGTACATAAAACACGAGAATATTCTCGTATTAAATGTGGTGATGTAACAAACAATTATATTCAAACAATTTATAATAAGAAAACCAAAAATCTTTCCATTATAATGCCTGATAAAAAATATGTGGATAAAATGATTGCTCACCGAAGTGCTTCAAATAAAAAGTATTCATTTATTCCAATCAAAATAAGTTATGTGGGAAGTAGAATAGGACATGCATCTTATTTAATTATTGAAAATGCAAATGGTAGTGTATATTATTTTGATCCAAATTCTGTTTGTGAACCTGATAATGATTTTATAGATAAATGTTTTGGATTTATTTTTGAAAAATATGGTTTTCAATATATAAATATTTGTAATTGGAATCATCATAAAGAAACATTACAATTTCCTGATGAATATCATGAATGGTATAATAATGGAGATTGTGTTATTTTATCATTATTATTTGTAAAACTTCTTGATGAACAAGAAGGATTAAGTGTAAAAGTATTATTAGATAAATTATTTGATGTAAATGTAAAGAAACGAAAAGCAATGGTGAATCAATTATATTTAGATGTATATTCGTGTATACCTAAATCATCTGGAAAAAAGAAAAAAGAATAAAATAAGAAACCTCTTTGGTTTCTTATGAACTTCCAGCTTTTTATATTAATTTTTTAATAACTATTATTTTTTAACAAATTAAAATAAAAAAAGAATATAAAAGATTTTATATAATAAAGTTTATTATATAAAAATATAAAATGAGTTCTATAATACATTATGAATTTCCGGAATATATTGGAGGATATATATTTCCGTCATATATTTATAAATATTCAAAATTATTAAAAAATACACCTAAAGAAGAGCATAAAAGTATAAAATTAATTGAATTAAAAATATTTAAAGATGGTGAAAGTAAAAAAAAAAGTCGTACTCTTCGTAGTCTCCTTAGAAAAGAACGAAAGGAGAAAAAAGTTAAAATGACAGCAAGTGAAGAAGAAGAGTATAATGTACAATTAGCAATTAAATATGATGAATTTTATGATATTTTTGAAGAAGATTATTTAAATGTAGATCTTATGGTAAAATATTTTGATGATTTTTGTGAATTATGTAATATATTAGAAATTAAAATGAAAAATGTAATTCATATGATTAAACCTCAAAAGTATGATATTGATAGTGAAAAAAATAAAAAAGTAATGAAAGAATTAAAAATAAGAAACGGTATTTATAAATATGCTTTTATTAAGGGGAATCCGGATGAAAGTGATATTATATATTCATTATTGGATAATAGTATAAGTGAGGAGTGGTTAAATTTTGGAACAAGTAATATAAAGTTAACACCACTTTTTATAAATAAATTATTAGGATTTGATTTTGAAACGGAATTAAAAGAATATACATATTATAATGAAAAAACGAAAGATTTAAAAGAAATATATAATCAACGTATTCAAAAAGCAATATCATTTTTAACAAACAATGTATTAAATAATGAAAAAAATAAATCATTATTAAAACCAACAAGTGAACATAATCGTATCTATTTTTTAACAAAAGATAATTATAAACATTTAATCAATTGTGATATATTTTTTAAGCATATGAAGAAGAAGAAATTTGAAAAAATAAATAAAATAAGTGAATCTGTTGATTTTAATGTAGTTCCATGTATATATCAAATTCCAGCATCTATTTATGATACGAGTTATCAAAGTAATAGTTATGTATTAAATTATTATGATGATTTAGATTCAAATGATGAAGATAATAATGATAATATTATTTATTTAGATGAAAATAATAAATATAAATTTAATGGATTTTCGCATCGTAATAAAGAATCTTTTTTTAGTCGTCGTAGAAGCAAAAATGATACATTAGTTCAACGAAAAGATTTATATATGTTAGAAGCATTAAATATATTACATAAAAATGAAGATGATAAATATGTTTTAAATGAAAATGAATTTTATATGAAAAATTTGGCAAATATACCAAATATAGGTGCTTTATATTTTACACATAAAATTAATTTACATATTATTAAATTTTTAAGTTCCATTGGATATATCATTGATGATTCGTATATGAATTATTTTTTAAAAAGTTTTGATATAGATAATTATATAAATGTAAATCCTTCTTATATAACATATTTACAAAATAAAAAAAATAGTGCACTTATAGATAAAGTAAATATTGATTGTGTTGATAAACCGGATTATTTATATTATGATACTGAATCATTATATGATGAAAGTAAAATAATAGAAGTATTAGAAGAATTATCTAAATATATTGATATTGGTATTGGTAATGATAATACTTTAATATATTATTGTATCATACATAATTTAGTCAATACGTTAAAATATGTAGTTAAAAAAATGAAAAATAAGAATCCGAATAGTGAGTCAATAATAGATAAAAATATATTAAATAAAAAAAAATATAGTAGTGGAACATTTTTTAATCGTAAAAAGCAAATACAAACATTATTTGAATATGTATATATTATAAATAATTCTCATTATAAAAATGAAAGTCGTTTGCGAAATTATAATCATAAATATATGGATAATACCTATAATAAAGTATATTTAAATTTATCTACCTTAGATTATTTAGTAACAGTACATGATGTAAAATTAGATTCTTCTTTTTATAAAATTAAAAATATATCGCTGATAAAATATTTACTATCCAAAAATGTGCCATTTGATCATAACATATTAGTATATTATTTAAAGTATAATTATGGATTATTTAATTATTTTGTTAAAAAGTTACATTACAAACTTCCACATATCATGAAAAAAGATATACTAAAATTTTTAAATATTGTCAAAATTCGCAATGACCAAATAAATGTCGCTTTAGTAAATGATATTATAGAAAATCAAGAGCTATATGGTATAAGTAATGAAGAAATTAAAAGTTCATTGAATAATAACAAACATCTTAAATTATTTATTATTAATTTTATATTAAATGGAGATCAAGTAAAACCTTATATAATGCGACTTAAATATAAAAATATAGCTATATATAATAATTTTATACAACATATTGTTAAATATACGGAAAATAATAAAGAATTATTTGATAGTATATTAAAAAAATGTATTAAACAAAGAAATTGTAAAATCTTTTCATTAATCGCATCACATATACCAAATTTTGATATAAATGCTTATCAAAATATGGTTGATGATGTAAAAATACACGAAGAAGTTCCAATACAAAAGTTTTATACATTTAGCACATCTTCAATAGTCAATTATGAACCAACAAGTAATAATAGAAGCATATTTGATAATGATAGTAGTAGTAGTGATGAAAGTGAGAAAGAGTATGAAGAAGAGTTACATAAATATAAGATACAAAAAAATATAAAATGTGAAGATGATGTTTATAACAATGATATATTATTATATTTATATGATAATGAATTTAACAACAAAGTAGGAAAGGATTGTGATAATTATGTATTATTATATAATTTTGATAATGATAATATATATAGTTCACAAAATTATAAACCAAATAGTCGTTTATATAATGATGATAGTAATGAAAATGATATAAAAATAAAATTGGAAGAATTAAGAATTCGTAATAAAAAAGAAACTTATACATGGCGTAGACGTGAAAATATACGTTTTGAAAAAATATTTAATGATAAAAGTGATTCGGATGATAGTACTAAATATAAAGATTCAAATATTCCACTTCCTGGAATGAGGTATGATTCGGATTCATCGGATTCAGATTCATCAGATTCATCATCTGATTCTGATTAAATTATTTTTAATAGTATAATTTTATATATTTATTATATATTGTATAATAAATAATATGATTTGAATAAATTTTATTTATAAAAAATAATTTAATCTGAATTCATAGTAAGTTGTTTAATAATATCATCAGCATGAAGTTCAGCAAGTGATGAGTTACGGTTTCCACGACTACGACTTGATGATTTTGCTTGTTGAACAGGTTGTTGAGGGGGTGGTGGCATAGACATCATTTTTTGTTGTTGTTGTGGTTGAATTCTTTGAGATTGTTGTTGAACTTGTTGTTGTTGAACAGCTTTAGGTTTAGTTTCTTCTTCATTAGAAACAACTTCAACACCATCTAACATTTCTTTAATACTATCCATATCTTCTTTAATATGTTGAATTTCGGTAAGTAATACAGCAACTAAAGTAGTTAATTTATTATGACTATCTGCAAGTAAATTTAATTTAGCGCGAGTAGCTTGAATAGCTTTTGCTTCCATTTGTAAATAATTATATATTATATTCTATACTTTTTGGTATACTTTTTTTACTATTTTTAAACGCCTTTTTTAAAAAATTTATTTTTAAAATAAAAATTTTTCCTTTATTTTTATAAAAAATATAAAAAAATGATTTTTATATTTTTTATTTTAGTTTTGATTATAAAAGAAAAATATTAGTAATCATTAGTATTGATTAAAAATAAAATGATTATTCCAATTCGTTGTTTTACATGTGGAAAAGCTATAGCCCATTTATGGGAACCATATATTGAAGAAGTTCAAAAAATTGCGTTAGAAGAGCGTGATGATGATCAAAAATATAGATTTGTAAATGTAGAATCACTTCGTGAAAAAACAAAAGAAGGTAAAGTATTAGATAAACTTGGTGTTAAGAAATATTGCTGTCGTCGTATGATGTTATGTAACGTTGATTTAATGGAAAAACTATAAGGTTGGGAACCTCTTTGGTTCCCAACAACCCTCCAGCTTTTAATTTATTTTTTAATAAATTATTTTTTAATAAATTATTATTTTTTTTAATAAATTATTATTTTTAATTAAATAAATGGTTTTCCGACCTATGTTTTGATATCAATGTATAAAATATATTAGTATTTATTCTAAAATAAATTTTATTTTAGAATATTTTTCAAAACTATGTTCGGAACACAATATTATTAAATTATATTTTTTTAAATAAACTATAAAAAATGAAATAAGATTTTAATCATTATCATAATACTATTATCAAAGCATAATTATATATTAAAAGTATAATTATATATTAAAAGCATAATTATATATTAAAAATGGAAAATAATAATATTCTAAATGATTATAAATATTCATTTCGGATGGATGAAAATGATAAATCACCTATTTCTTCTGAAAAATCATATATGATGAAAATTGAATATAAAAATTTCTTATTTACATATCATATTGACAACTTTTACTTTGAAGATTATGAACTTAAACATTTTATTAAAACACTTAAAAATAAACAAAAATGTGGATATGAAATAATTCCTGAACTATCTCTTGATTGTTATGATGTGACTGTACGTATTATTCCACATATACTATATAATCCAAATGAAGATGAAAATGTTATTATTTTTGAAAATAAAAGTTATCAAAGAAATGTATATGGGTCACTATTTAGAATTGCGATTCCTTATCATGATTATGTAATTCAATCACTTGAAGAGTTTAATGAATTTATTATGAATCATAAGAAAAATGTTAAAAAAGTATAATTTTTTAATAAATTTATTTTTATTAAAAAAATTAAAAAAGTGAAATTCGTTTTAACTTAAAAGTACTTTTCTAAATATAAAGTATAAATATATATTTACAATATTTATTATAAATAATAAGAATGAGTGCTCCTGTTGACCCTCAATTCAAATCTGCGATTAAAGAATGGTATCAAATTGAACTTAAAGAAAAAGAATACAAAGCAAAACTGAGTGACCTTAAAAAAAATAAAGATGGTGTTGAAACACTTATTATTCAATATATGCAAAGTAATAATATTCAAGATAAAGATATTCATATTGGCGAACATGTTCTTAAATATGGTGAAAGTAAAAGTACTGAAGGAATTACGAAAAAACTTATTATTGAGCGTCTTACTGAATATTTTAATGGTAATGCGGAAGAAGCAAATAAAGTTACTGATTTTATTTATTCAAATCGCTCCTCCACATCAAAACCTGTACTAAAACTAAATATGGGTAAATCATAAGGAATATAAGGAACCTCCTCTTTTATTTTTAATATATTTTTTAACAAATTATTATTTTTTAACAAATTATTATTTTTTAACAAATTATTATTTTTTAACAAATTAATATTTTTTAACATGGAGGTTTCTTTCTTATATATAAAAGAAATTTAATAATAAAATTTATTAAAATATTTTAAAATATAAAAATGAAAATATCAGAATACGAATTTAGCAAAATTAATTATTGGATACGTGTAAATAAGGATATAATTAAAAATATTTATTCATCTTTTTTGGATATATGTAATGATAAATATAATTTAAATTTAATAAATAGTAAACAACTATTTTTTGATTTATCATTATATTTATATTATAATGCGGAAGATAAATATGGTATAACATTATTTGATAGCAATGAAGCTAAACAAAACTATATGAATAGTTTAAAAAATGAAAGAACTGATAACGATTATGATAATAATTATACAAATTATGATAGAACTAACAATAATATGAATCAAGAGATTATAATAAATAATATCAGCTACAGAAATAATATAAATAGTACAGCTAGTACAAATAATATAAATAATACAAATAATACAAATAATACAAATAATACAAATAATACAAATAATACAAATAGTACATATATAGATGATTCTTCAATTTACTCAGAATTTTCCAATAATGATTATGATAATTTTGATGATTGTTATACAGATGAACAATGGGACGAATTATATAATAAATTTTTTAACAATGATGATGATCCAACATTATATCATTTTGTACCATCTTAAAAAAATAATTTTTTAAATAAAAAAAATATTTTTAATATAAAGAGTTTTTATATATAAATTTATATATAAATAAAATAATAAAAATGAGTTTAAATTATAAAAGCGCAGCAATTAAAGCAATATCGGTACCAGAAGTATTAATTAAAAATAATAGTGATGATGGATTTACTGAAGTAAAAAAAGGTAAAAAAAATAATCAAATTAATCAAAATAATAAAAGTCAAAACAATCAAGTAAACATTATATCACAATCAACTTCTTCAACATATGATAAAGAATATATAAATGAAATTATTAATGATACTTTTGAATTAGAATATTCAGGTAATATGATTGAAGCAAAAATTGATTTTGAAGATATTGTTGAAAATGAGTTTTATTTAAAATTTAAATATCCAATAAATCCTAAAAGTAAAAGTTTACATGATATTATTAAATACCATTCAGCAAATTACTATAAAATTAAACAAGATGTTCATAAAAATAAATCAAAATATTTATAATTTTAAGGAGGAGGATTTTTGGTTAATTTAAATGCAGCTAAAAGTTGATTAGTAGCTTTTGAATTTATCATTGAATTTGGACTAGCTTCTTGATATTCTTTTAATACGCTTTTTAGTTCTTTTCCTTTATTAACTACTGGTATTTCTGATATAGTCATTGGTATATTAATTAATGAGCAGCATGCAGGTGCAATACCATAAATAAGACCAGTAATCGAAATTAAAGATGGTGCTACAATAGAAGTAGATTTAAGATTTTTCATTTTTTTATCTTTTTCATGAACTTGACTTAAACCAACTGATATTAAAATAACACCGATTACCATAAATAATCCATACATTATAAATGGTAAATTTAATGGAAGATCTAAATTAAATATAATAGGAAGAAAAAGTGCTAAATAAGCAAAAAATATAAATAAATAACCTACAAATGTCATAGTTAAAACATCTTTTTCATCTTTTTTAGTATATGAATCTTTTTTTCTTTCAGCAAATAAATAAATACCATGTACTAAACTAAAAATTAAACTTAAGAATGTAAGTGTCACAAATCCTAAAAACATATTTTGATCACCTAATAAATAAGGAAAAGATGTAATTAATGTATTTCTACTATTTGAAGTAGATACACTATTTGAAGTAGATGCACTATTTGAAGTAGCAGCACCATTTGAAGTAGATGCACTATTTGAAGTAGTGCCAGTTTTAAATACAGATTTTATAGATTCAATAATATTAGAAGAATTAATTTTAGAAGATTTATTATTTAATTTCACATAATATATGTAAAAAACATAAAAAGATAAAAGTAAAAGTGTTATCCAAAAACTTAATAATGTAGCTCCAAAATCTCTATATAAATTTGCCATATTTTTATAAATAGTTTTTTATAAATAATAAATATACTATACTAAATATAGAAATAAATATTTATTTTAATATTTAATAATTTAAGTTTGTTAAATTACACAGTTTATGAATAATATAAAAATGAGTAATTATCAAAATAGCACAACCGATTTGACAAAAAAAGTTTATATTACAAATAGTTTACAAATTAATAAAAAAAATATAATTATTAATAAAAATATTACAACTCGTTATCCATTTCTTATATCTTTTATAAATGAAGAAGCACTTTTTTTTGAAGATATTTATTTTTCTATATTTTATATATTAACATTTGAAAATGATAGTGAAGAATATAATGAAGAAGATAAAAAAGATACAAAAAATACAAAAAATACAAAAAATAGTTGTATTATATATAATTTTATCATTGATAAATTAAAAAAAAGTTATTGTAAAAATAGTTTACCATATTTTGATTTTAAAGATGCACTATTAAATTTATATTTTATTAACTTAAAAAAATCTTTTATATATTCTAATTTACATTTATCTGGTTATGAATATGATTTAAATCATGATATAAATGAATGGTTAAACATGGTTAAATATGAAGATGTAATTTATAGTTTTCCTTATATATCACGTATTTTAACAATTGAACATGATTATACTTTTTAAGTAAAGAGTTTAACTAAAAGTTAAACAAAAAGTTTATATTAAATAATTTCTTTATTTAATATAAGTAGTAATATATTTAAAATAATAATATATTTTTATAAAAATGGATTTAATAACATATTTTTTAGGTTCATTGTATATTATAAGTGCATTATTTCGTTTTTCGCATAGTTATTCTAAAATGTTAGTGTATAAATATAAAGATTTAGATAAAAGTAAAATAGAAAAAATAGATGAAATTATATATTCTACGATACATAGTATTTTAATTATATGTATGACATCTTATTCACTTCAAGATAATATATTTGCCTTAGATTTTTCAAAATCCGATACTCATAATACAAGTGAATCTACAAAACTTACTTTAATCTTTTCATTATCTTATTTTATATTAGATTTAATGAATTGTATTATGCGCATGAATAGTGTTTTTATACTTCATCATTTATGTGCAATTAATTTATTATTATTTTCAGCTTCATCTTTAAATGAAAGAAGTTATGAAGGTAGTTTTGTAATGGCTTATTTATTATTATTAGAATGTAATACACCATTTATGAATTTAGGAACTTTATTAAAATTATTTAATTTTGATTATAATATTTATGGAACTGTTTGGGTTCTTCATTTAATTTCATATGTATTATGTCGTTTAATTATGATTCCTTACATTTCATATTATTATTTTTTACATAATAAAATAGATTATTATCAAATTCCTAATTTATTAATTATATATGGTGGTTCAACTTATTGGGCTTATAAACAAATGATTGGTATAAAAAAACATTTAATTAAAAATTAAAAATTAAAAATTAAATATAATCACATATTTTAGCTTCGTTACTATTTTCAATTAATTGAAATGGTTTTCCGCAACCATAAATTAAATCATCTTTCACTAATTGTTCACATAACTCTTTTGGTAAATGAGGATCTATTTGGTTATGATTTGATTTATACATTCCATGTCTAAAAATTTTACAATTAAACTCATTTTTTTTAATCATAATAAATTCAGCACAATGTGGACAAGAAACAATAATATAATCTTCCTCTTTTACATTCATTTTATTTTATAATAATATAATTATTTTTTTTTAAATAATTATATTTTTTTTTTTTTATCATAATCATAAATAAGTTATTTAATCACACCAATTATATCCAAATTCTAATTTTATTACACTTTTCGGTATAAAATGTTCTTCTGGTCGCAAAAGACCTAAATATAATTCTTTTACACTATTTGGTATAAAATCAATTTCTAAATCATGATCAAAATTTGCCATTTCTAAATATGTTACACTATTTGGTATATGTCCAACTTGTAATGGTTGATTAAATTTATGTAATACTAATTTTTCTACACTATTTGGTATAACATTATTTTCTAATGATTTATTAAACAATTCTAAAGTCAAGTTTGTTACACTACTTGGTATAACACCACCAGTTAAATCTTGATTAAAATAATCTAAGTATAATTTTTCTACACTATATGGTATAATACCAACTGTTAAATCTTGGTTAAAATGACCTAAAAATAATTCTATTACGCTATTTGGTATAACACCAACTTTTAATTTTTTATTAAATCGCGCTAATACCAATTCTAATACACTATTTGGTATAATACCAACTTCTAATGTTTGATTATAGTCTATTAAACTTAATTTTTTTACACTATTTGGTATAACATTAGGTTTTAATGTATCATTAAAATCAAATATAGTTAATTCTATCACACTATTTGGAATCACATTAACGTCTAAAGAACGCACATATGATGTTATTATTAAATGTGTAACATGATTTGGTATATGTCCAACTTCTAAAGTTTGACCAAAATATGCACAATTTAAAGATAAATGTGTAATATTTTTTGGAATACTGTGTACATTATTTGGTCTTAAAATAAATTCAGTAAATTCAGTAAATTTACTCATCGTAAAGAATAAAATAATTATTTTAAACTTAATATTTTAAATTTTATATTTTATATTAAATATTTAATATTTTATATTTAATATAATTTTCAATTTGTAAATTTTTTTATAATATATAATATATGATTTACGTTTAATGTAATCATATATGTTTATTTTTATATTTTTTTTTCTTAAAAATAAAAGTACACACTAATTATTTAGAAATAAGAGTATATAAACAATCTTCAATGGATGTCTTATTCATAACACAAAAATTACAAACTTCAGCAGGTGAATATTTGTATTCATCAATTTGTGAAAGTAAATCTTCATATGTACTTTGAATAGTAGATACAGAAATTTCAAAAAAGTTTGAAAGAATTTCCATAATAATTTCCTTTGAAGCTTTCTTAAGCTCAATAGAAATATCAATACGACCAGCTCTCACAAGAGCCTTATCAAGACGTTCAGGATAATTTGATGTCATAATGACAATACGTCCAGGTGTCTCAATAATACCATCTAATAAGTTAAGTAAACAAGAAAGATTTAGTTTATCACTATCATCTTTCAATAGTGGTACAGTATCACCTTTTTGAGCTCCAACAATAGCGGAAGCAAGTTTCATAATTGAATTATCTTTATCAACATTATCATCTCCATTTACACTTGAAGCTTCAGAGTTAACCTCACTACGCTCAAGTACAACGGATGACAAACAATCAATATCTTCAAAAACATAAATTCGCTTATTATTTGGAATAACTTTCTTATTAATTGTTGGATTATAGAAAATGGACTCAAGCTCTCGCGAACTTTTAATTCTATTTAGATTGATCACAATAATTGAATATCCTGTTCTTTGAGCAATTACCTTAATTGTTGAGGTTTTACCACAACCAGGTGTGCCATAAAGCAAGAGTCCAAGATGATACGGAATACCGTGTTTCTTGTACCACTCAGGATTTTTCATAAAGAAGTCAATTTGTTTCATTAATTTATCTTTCTTTTCAAAAAATACATGGTCAAAAGTCTTATTTGTAGTAAACTTGATTTCTTCCCATTCAGCTTGAATAGTTCCATCTAGCTCAACGCATTGACGGAAATTAAAGAAATATTGTTCATCAGACAATTGATTTTCTTGATACTTTTCGTGTATAATAATACATTTATTAATAAACGCTTGAATATCATTCATAGTACCCTTTTTAATGTAAAGCTGGATTTGGTGAATCTTTTTATCAGAATCCGTTTCCTTTCCATTAGCTTCATCTTTATTTTTAATATTTTTTATCATATTAATGTTAATATGACACATGATTTCTAATACAGGTTCAAGCATAAACTCATCACTTGTATAAGGAATATAATACTTGTCATTTAACTTCTTAAGACGTTCCTTTTCATCACATTCAGAACCACGAGCAAAATATGTGTCTTTATCACGTGCTTCATTAAAAGCACTTGTTTCTTTAAAAACACGAATATTTAGCTCAGGATGAGCATTAATATAATGGAGTATAGCAAGGAAACCCTTACTATAATTCATTTTACTACTTACCTTTTTACCGGACATCATTACATCCACTGATTCAGCTTCCATAATAATTTCTGGATATTTCTTTTGTTTAAAAAAATATGTACGTAAATCATTATATGTGTTCATAAAATCAAGTTTTGTTGTAAACCAATTCATAACAGCTGTAATAGCTGTAAGAATAAGTGTACGTAAAGCAATATCAGTAATAGGATTACCAGTGGTAAAGTCACCAAACATAGTGTTTAAGACAATTTGTTCACTCATCGTAGAAAAGAATAAAATAGATATAATTATATTTATATATTTATATATATTTAACTATGAACAAATAAAAAATATGTAAAAAAATTTATAAATTTTTTATAATAACATATGAACGTAAATAATTATTTTATAAAAAATGATTTTTTTATAAAATAATTTATTACTTATTTAAAAGAAGTATAAAATATAATTACATTTATATTATTTTTTTTAGAATAAAGATGGATTGTTCCATTTGCTTAGAAAATTTTGATAAACAAAATATGGTAATGTGTATTACACCAATCCATAATCATGGATTTTGTCAAACTTGTTATGATGACTGGTGTACTACTTGTACTCAAAATCATAATGATATAATATGTCCTATATGTAATATTTTAATTAGTACATATATACATAATCATACTGAAAATAATAATATTTCAGAAGAATATATTTATGAAGAAAATAGTGTGTATGAATCCATAGAAGAAGAAAATTATTATTATAGTTATGAAAATAATATTTTTACAGAATATTATGATGCTGAAAAAACCCAAAAAATATTTGAAGTAACAAAAATTAATAATAAATTTGAAGGAGTTTCTTTTACATATTGGTCTAATGGTAATATTATGAGAATTTCAAATTATAGAAATAATAAAAAATATGGAATTGAAAAAGAATATAATTCAAATGGAACTTTATATGGTATTCAATATATTTATGAAGATCATTATCATGGTTCTAGAAAAGTATTTAATGAAAATGGAACAGTAAATCGTATTGAAAGCTATATATGTGGAAATTTAATAAATAATAATTTTTTAGAAGAAATTAAAAATAGAAATTAAAATAAAAAATTATATAAAAAATATATTAAAAAATATTATAAAAAATAAAAATTAAGTTTAAAATAATTAAAATAATATTTTTATAAAATAGAGGAAATTGATTTATTTCTAAAAAGTTTAAAGAAATAAATATTTTATATAGAAAAATATTATAAAAAAAATGTCTAGAAATATATATAGTAGTTTGGATGATGCTTTTCAACCGCTAAATCCGCAACAACAAAAAACATTTCACTCTCAACGAGTAGCTCAAGAACAACAAGTTCAACGTATGTGGGAAAAAGAAGCTTGTAACAAAGATTTTAATGAAATTTATGATCGTATGAATCAAGGATATGAATTACCACCTTATTGTGCAAAAGAAAATAATCAATTTAAAGAGTTTCAAAGGAAAAATAATCAAGATCGTGAAAATTATTTAAAAAATATGGATAAAACTCCACGTGCTCAATTATCAAATGATTATCAAGATGTTGAATTAGGGATGTATAAATTAAGAAATAGTCCTGAAGATAATCAATCATTAGTAGCAGTTAAAAATAATAATCAAAAAGCGCATTTACAAAAACGATTAGAAGAGTTAGAACGCGAATTAAAGAAATATCAATTTTTATTACGAGTATTTGATGAAGAAAATAGCAATAGCAAATATCCTAAAATAATGGATGAAGAAAATGCAAGTGAAACTATAGAATCTTTTAGTAATTTAAACTATAAAAATCGCTCTCATGATTCAGCGAAAGATGATATTATTGATTTAATTGTATTATTAGGAATTGGTTTATTAATTATTTTTGTGTTAGATTCCGTTTTTAAAATGGGTAAAGGTTTCCAAAAGAAATAAGGAACCCTTTTGGGCTACTTTAATAGCTGGCTCTCTGGAATCCTTATGAACCTCGTGATATAAAAATATTGTTTTTAATTAAATATTTTTAATTAAAAATAAATTTAGTAAATCTTGCTCTCTCTAACAGGAAGGTAATCAAAGGGTTTCCTTATACTAATTAAAACGATTTCCTAAATTAAACGCAGGTTTATTAGAAAAACTGGTAAATAACATATTTCTATCAGCAGGCGATTGTGATTGAGCAAAAGTGGGATTTGGTTGATATTGAGGTCTTGAAAAAGATGGTGTAACAGCCATCATTCTATTAAAATTTGAATTTTCGCGATTTGTAATGGTATCATTATAAGAATAATTAGTAATTTGGGGTGGTGGTGAAGCTTCTTTCTTTTGGTTATATAAATAATTGCCAGCACCTTGGAAATTTTCAATAGGACGATAAGTGGGAGGTTCAATCATATTTTGCTTAGGTGGTAAATCCATTAATTTAGGAATATCGGTAATTTTAAGATTAGGTTTAGGTAAATTCCAACAAACAAATACTAAAAAAGGGTCAACATATTTGGCACTAAAACCTTTTTCATGAAGATTATTTAAAATAAAAATAACGCAATCTTTCATATTATATAAAGGAGTTCCGTAAATATATTCAGGTACTTCATAGAAACAAAAACTTTCTTCATTTGAGGCGCAACTTTTAATTTTTTTAAAAACTTTTCCTAATATAGATTTATAAACATGAAGACGTCGTAAATCTTTTTGGCGTTGTTTTTGATGAATATCAGTTACACTAAATGTAAAATCATTATCATCTAAATCTTCATATTTTCCATAGTAATCAACATAATCAATATCCATTTTTTTAATTCCTTACTTATATAACAATATTTTTTTTATTTTTACTTAACAAAATAAATACTTAAAAAAAAGATACTTAAGTTATATTAAAAATAAATTTATATTATATTTTATTAAATAATTCTTTTATAAAAATAATATGTTATATGAAGAATTAATTATAAGTAGTGGTGGTATGTATATTATTCATTATATAGGTGCTTTAATAGGATTAAATAAATATTTTCCATTAGAAAAGTTTAAATATTATACAGGGTGTTCAGCAGGAGGAATACTTTCTACAATGCTAGTGTTAGGATATGATATAGAAGAAATAAAAAATGTTTTTTTAGAAATAGATATAACGGAATATCAAGATTTAAAAATAGCAAATTTTATAGATACTTATGGATTTGATAATGGTGAAAAATTTCGTAATTTATTTAAAAATTATTTTACAAAAAAAGGTTTTCATTATAATATTACATTTTTAGAATTATTTGAAAAAAGTCATAAAATATTAACATTAACTACTACAAATATTACAAAAAAACAAGTAGAATATCACAATATATTTTCAACACCATATATGAAAGTATTGGATAGTATATGTATGAGTATGAATATTCCAATATTATTTAAACCAATAAAATATACATTAACGTATATGGGACAATTACAAGAAGAGCATTATTATTTAGATGGTGGATTATTGGATCCGTTTCCTTGGAAAGTAATTAAAAAAGTAAATCTTAATAAAAAAATTGGAATATTTAAATATGAAAATCATCATAATGAAATGTTAATTAAAAATGAGCATTATATGGATTCTTTTCAAAATTATTTTATGCATATGATAGAAACAATATTAAAAGATTATACAAAAGAGAAGTATAAATTTTTAAAAGATGATAAAATCAATAAAAATATATTTATTTTTAATGATCATTTAAATGCGATTGATTTTTCAATGAGTAATGAAATGAAAAAAATATATATAAATAAAACGGAAAAATTATTTGATGAGTTTTATTTAAAAATGAGACGTACTACATACTTATCTAAAAAATATTTTTCTATATGGTATTTAAAAAGTAAAAAATAAAAAAAAAATTTTAATTAAAAAAATTTAAAAAATTATTTTTATTTTATAATCGTATAAATTATTTATATTATAAAAAAATATATAATATATATAAATATTATAAAAAATGTTTCCTTGCTCATTTACATCAGTCCCTTCAGTCTCTACAAATGGATGTACATTTAACAGATTTAAATTTATTCCTAATTCTGATAAAAAAACTTATCACATCTTGGATAAAACTTGATGGAAGTATTCAAGAATTTGATAATGTTAATCAAGCTATTGAGGAAATTTCAAAATATGAACCTAAATTACAAAACTCTATAAAATTAATGAGTATGGGTCCAAAAGATTATATGTTATATGAAATAAATTCTGTTGGATATACAATTCAAGAACTAAATCATAATTTTTGTTGTTGGACAAATAGTTTGTCTCAATATTGTTCAAGTGATATAAAAGTTTATAAAACTACATATAAAAGAAATGTTGATAAATAACATTTTTAATCTTTAAGAGTGTAAAAATTGTCACATTTTTAATCCATACGATTTAAAAATTGAAGGAAATCTTCCTTAGTTCGTTCACCATTATATTCTTCATAATCACTTTTTTTACCAGCTTCAGGCATACCAGATTTGTAATAACGAATGGTTGGGAAACCTTGAACATCTTCTTGTTTTAATAAAGAAGCATGCTCAGGATCTTCAGCATTTAACATAACAATTTTAACTTTACCACTATATTCACCTTTAGCAGCTTCTAATTGAGGTTTAGCACGTTTGCAATGACCGCACCAATCAGCATAGTACATGACTAAACAAGGTGAATTTCTGCCTTGGCCTTCAAAACCTTCAATCATGAAAGAAGTACGTAAATTACCTAAATGGGCTTGAACACCGAAACCCATTGTTAAGTTAGCAGCACGGAAAATGGCTAAAATAACAATTAAAATGATGACAATTGTTACAATTGAAATTAAAGGATTTGCTAAATATTTAAACATTTTTTTATATTCTATATTTATATATTATATTTTATTTATAAATATAAAAATAAAAAATAAAAATGTAAATATTTTTGCGTATTCTTTAATTATAAAGATTCATATATTACATTAGTATGATTTTTTGAAAATATGAAAAAAATGGAGGATAATAAGAATGTAATAATCATTATTTTATTTATATTTGTTTTATTTTTTGTTTCAAATGATAAAAATTTTAATAAAATTTTTCATAAAAATATTATTAAAATATTATTTTTAATTACACTTATTTATATGGCTTATTTAAAGATTAATATAGGTATTGTATTAGCAATATTTTTTATTTTTCTTTTATTTAATACAAATGTAGGAAAAAAATTACAAAAAAATAAATATATTAAACGTATTATTAAATACTTTTCTCCTTATATTAATCCTATTATAAATAGTATTGAAGATATTGTTTATTCTTTTACAAATATACCAGATGATGATTCTTCCGTTGGTTCTATTAAAAATAAACGTGTTACATTTCAAGATGAATTAGAAGATGATGATGATTATCAAATTGATTATGATAATGTTGATGATATACAATTATTAGATGAAAATAATAGTGACTATAAAAATAATGATGATAAAAATAATGATGTATTAGATGAAATACGAAAAAGTATGATACCATCAGAAATAGAAGATATGAATGATAATAGTAGTACACCTATTAATGAAATAATAGATGAAGAAACAGATGCTGAAACAGAAGGTGAAATTAAAAAATTAAATCCAAATGAAGTGAGAGAGTTATATAATGAAATGAATTTATTAAAATCCCAATTAAATAGTTAAAATAAAATAAAAAATCCTTATAATAAGTAGTAAATTATTAAAAAATGTATGAAAAATTATTTATGGCAATTATTATGTTAGCAATGAATATTGGTGGACGATTTATAGTAATGGATTTACCACAATCAATTGAACAATTATTTACAACATCATCTTTATTAAGAACATTTGTTATTTTTGCATTATTTTTTACTGCAACACAAGATATAATGATTTCAATCATATTAACTTTATTATTTATAATAATAATGAAATATTTATTAAATTGTGATAGTGAATTTTGTTTATTAAATAAAGAAACTTTTAAAAGTAAATTAGATGCAAAAGAAGATAAAAAAAATGTAGTAAGTGAAGAAGAATTTATGAAAGCTAAAAAAATAGTTGAATCTTTTGTTTCACAAAAGTATAGTACTTTATAAAAGTTAATCTTTTGTCTTTAGCATCACAAAAGTATAGTACTTTATAAAAGTTAATCTTTTGTCTTTAGCATCACAAAAGTATAGTACTTTATAAAAGTAAATCTTTTAAAAAATTTTGATATAAAGAAATAAAACATATATTTAAAATAATGATTATTTAAAATGCCATTTTTAAAACGAAAGTTAGATGAAGAAAAAGTATATTATACAAATGATGAAGGTCATACACCTTTTAAAATTGTTATAAATATGAATCAAACTATTATTTATAAAGAAAGTGAATTATCAAGTAATAATTATAATATATTTGTTCAAAAATATGAACCGATTGAAGTATATGTTGGTAATTCAAATATAAATATATTATGTGATAATGATAAATATGAAGGAAATTGTATATTATTAAAAATAAGAAATAATAAAAAGCAAAACATTAGTAATACTAGTATTACTAATATTGATTATAAATATGTTTATATAGGACATAATGTATATGAATTTAATATTGAAAGTGATGATGTTTTTGAATATTTTTATTCAGTAGTAGATGAAGATATATCGTATCCAACTTTAATAGGTAGAAAAAACATATATTTTTTATTAGATTATGTTTATATACCAAGAAAACATTTTCCAAAAAATATAAGTTTAGAAGATAGTTATAATTATTATTATGAAAGTGGAAATTTAGGATTATATGATTATGAAATGCCAATAAGAAATAAAAAGTTTATATGTCATTCTCCATATGATTAAAAATAATAAATATAAATATAAAATATTTATTAAGAAAATATATTTTTTAATAAAATTTAAAAATAAGTTTGCGTGAAAATTGAAATATAAAAATAAAAGTATAAAATAAAGTATTTATTAAAGAATATAAAGAGATGTTTGCTATAAATAGTAGTGGAAATTTTAAAAGCGAATCCTTTTCAGCACCTCGTAAATCAAATAGTGATGATGATTTCAGTATAAGAATGAGTGATAACAAAGGTTTTAAAAATGAAAAAATTAATTCAAATATAAAACCATTATTTTCAAATACTTCATCTGGAAATATAAGGATTCCTGAAAATAAACGTGTAAATATTAAACCTAAATTTATTTCTTCAAACTCTTCTGTTAAATCATACGATTCAAATAACTCTTCTTCCAATGTTCCTATTGACAGTTTTTCTGCTTTTTCAAATCCTAAAACAAGCATAAATGGTTCTCAAAGTAGTAATAGTGATAATGAAGAAGATGAAGATGATGATGGTGATAATTATGCATCTGAAGAAGATGATGAAGAAGATAGCACTCCACGTTCAAGAAGTGGAAGTTATGTAAGTGGTAGTGGTTCTGGTTCATACGCTAGTGGAAGTGGTTCTGAATCAGGTTCTTCAGAATATGGTAGTGATGAAGAAAGTGATGACGAAGACGATGATGAAGAAGATGATGATGAATCATCAACATCATCGAGAGATGTAAAGAAAATGAGTTATGAGGATATTCAACGAGAAAAGCAAAATTTATTATTTGAATTAGAACGTTTACAAAAAGCTGGTTTTACCCCATCTAAACGTTATTCAATGGCTTCAACTTATGAAGAAATGAAATTTGAACGCGATCGTCTTAAACGTATGCGTGATGTAGAACGTTCTATTAAATTTAGTAGAAAAATGCTTATTGGATTTGCTGGTGGTGTTGAATATCTCAACAAAACTTTCAATCCTGCCGATCTTAAATTAAATGGTTGGTCTGAAAATATTATGGAAAATATTAATGATTATGATGAAGTATTTGAAGAACTTCATGACAAATATAGTGACTCTGTAAAGATGCCACCAGAACTTAAATTAGTAATGATGGTAGCAGGAAGTGGTTTTATGTTCCATATGACAAATTCATTCTTGAAGAGTGCTACACCAGACCTTAGAGATATATTAAAGAATAATCCTGATATTATGGCAAATATTAATGCTGCTGCTTCTAAAGATATGGGTTCAAAGATTGACCAAACATATGGTCGTAATAATCCTATTGCTGGAATGATGAAAGGAGGTTTAGATATGAAACAAAAGCAAATGAATGGTCCAGCAAATATTGATGATTTATTAGGTGGAGGTGATGATGATGGTTCTGTAGGAAATATTAAAAGCTTTGGTTCAAGAGCAGGTGCTAAGAAAGGTGGTATAAGATTAAATATGTAAAAATATAAAAATAATTTAATTAGGTGATAATATGTATATATTTTGTGAAATATAATCTTCTTTTTTATTTTCTTGATTATTTTCTTTTTTATCTATGTTATTTTCTTTTTGTATTGTTACATTACCCCAAAATCTAATTTCTTCTATTATTTTATCTAAAAAAGATTTTTGATTTTCCATATTTATAAATAATAACTATTATTTATAAATAATATTTTAATATTATTTTAGTTCTAATTTAATTATGACTTAAATATGTTAAATAGGAAGCAAATGTCATCCATGCTAATAAAGCGACCATTGTATAAGCATATTTAATATTTAATTTGATTAATTTATATACAATAAAATAATATACTAAAGTTACAAGTACAATATATATAAGTGAAGCAGTTGGTAAACAATAGTTTCTAAATATTACATTCCATAAATTAAGCATAATAAAAGTAAATATCATAAATAATGAAAATAATGATTTTATTGAATATTTTTGTAAATATTGATAATAAACAAAACCTATAATTAAATATAATATTGGCCATACGATAAAGAATACATAGGGAGGAGGTGTAATATTATTTGCTTTTGGTGAAATGCAATTTTCTAATCTTTGATTTTTAACAAGTAAACCCATACCCATTCCAATAATAAGTGGAGCTATAATAATCCATTTGTTATTTGATATCATTTTATTTCTATATTATCTTAAGATAATAAATTTTTACTAATAAAGTTATAAGTATCTTCAACATTATTTACTTTTATTCCAATTATTCTTTTATCATTTATAATTTGATAATCATTTCCATTTTCTTCATATTTATCTCCAAAATAATATATTTGCTCATATAAATCATTATTTATTTTATCTAAAACTTGAACTTTATCCCATATTTTTGGATATATTGCTATTCCAACAGAACCACCATAAGATATAGAAATAGTATTATTTATATTTAGTTGTATTGCTTTTTGAGTCAATATATCAAATAAATTTGATTTATAATTAACTATTTTATCTATTTCCATAAAATGATTCCGTTCCTCTTCAGTAGCATTCATACCAATTAATGAAATATAGATGAGTCCATTTCGTAAATCAATAAAGTGTCCACTAATATTATAATCAACTTGTGATAAAAAAGATAATGATTCTTTGATTAAAATATTTATTTTATCATAATCTTTATGTAATCTTATATTATTTTTATATATAAGATCATATTCAAAAGTTTCATGATTATAATGATAATATAATGAACCACTTTCTGAAAATATATATTTTATTTCTATAATTTTATTTATATTATCTAATTGATATAATATTTTTTCATAGCTTCCTCCTCCAACAATTCCAATTTCATACTCATGATTAAATAATTGAATAATAATATCTTTCATATGATTACTTATTTTTTGTCCAGAATGGGCAATTGTATTATCAACATCAAATAATATTAATTTTTTATTTATTACTCTTGGGAATGAAGAACTTTTCATTTTTACTTTTTATTATAAAATAATATAATAAAAATATTTTTAATTTTAACTTTACGATATTTTTATTCTTTTTTCTTTCTACTTTTTTTTTCAGGTTTATTTAATACTTTTTTTAATACATATACTCCTTGTAAAAAACTATCTGCTAAATCATCCTTCTTTTTATGACTATTAAAAAATTCAGTATATTTAGCATCTTGCATTTTTAAAAAGTAATTCGCATGTGCAATGGCTAATTTCTTTTTATCTCCATAAGCTAATGAAGAACCACCACTTTGAGTAGTAGCATCTATAATTGTTTTATCTATACCATCTGTATCTATGACAATATTTTGACAATTATTTTGATTTTGAGATTCTGCTTTTAATGCCATTATTTCTGCATATTTATCATCATAATTTTCATCTTCGCTATCTAATGCATCAATCATATCATTATAATTCATCATCTCTTTTTCTTCATCTTTTTTCTTTGATTTACTTTTTTTAGGTTTAGCTGGTGCTCTTTTCTTTTTTAAATCTTCTAAGGCAATTTCAGGTCCATCATATACTTTTAATTTATTGGATGCTGAACAAAAATCAACTGCTTTTACTTTATGATTATATTCTTCTACACTACCGTTTTCCATTGTTTTTTGAATAAGAATTCCATCTGTAATTCCATAAAAAAGAAAATATGAATATAAAATCATTTGAATGGATTTCATTTGTGGATTTTTTAATACAGGTTGATTCTCAATAAATACATAATCAACTTCTAATAATTCCGGAATTTGATTTAATTTAATTGGAATATTTTGAAAAAGAAGTGTACGATTTTTCTTTTGTGCTTCAGTATCTACTAAATTCACAATATCCCATTTTAAGATTTTAATTTCTTTACTAATATCATCTTCTTCTAAAATACAATAACTTAAATTATATATACCAACATCCCATGAACAAATTTTCATTTTTTTTATATTTAAATAAAAATATTTTTTAATAAATTAATATTTATTAATATAAAAATGTTCTTTATATTAAATTATTTTTTTATATATAATATTATTTAATTTATATATAAATTTACTAAAAAGTTAATTATTTAATTAACCGACATAAGGAAGGGTACCGTTACAAGCAGTATTTGAGCAATCACCATTCTTTACTGAAAGATAACCATTAGGGTAGAAACGGCTATCAGTGTAAGGATAGTAATAGCAAGTTAAGTAGTTGTAATCGGTAGCGAAACGGCGGCGCCAGTAGCCATACATGGTATAAGGGTCACCGCAAGCAGGGTTACCGGCAGGAAGAATAACAGCAGCAGAACGGCATGGGTTAGTATAAATTGAACCAGAAGTTACACAAGGGTAAGAAGATGACATTTTTTTATTTATTATACTATATAATTAGAATTATTTTTTACAAAATTTCTAAAAAATTAATTTAATTATTATTTTAATTATTAATTTAATTATTATTTTAATTAAAATAATTTACTTTAAAAAATAAATAAAAAATCCTATATTATTTTATTCATCTATTTTATTCATCTATTTTATTCATCTATTTTATTCATCATCTTTTTTTGTTGTAATATTCATAAATGTTTGAATTGTTGATTTTTCCGCAATAAGTGGTTTACTTCGTGTTAATTTTAATTTTGTTTGTGTATTATTTAATATATTTTCATTTACAACCTTATTTTTTGGATAAATATGTTCTTCTATTTTTGGAATAATTGAAATAAGTGGAGGTTTAACAACTTGGAATCGACGATCTTGTTTAATACAATAATTCCTAAATTCTTCAATATCCATATATCCTCCAAACATTTTTAATACTTCGCGCGGTGGTGCCATTTCTATTTTAACAAAAGTTGTATTATACAGTTTCTTATACATTAAATTAAGTAATGTATATCGTTCCCATATTCCATTATCATTTTTATTAAAATTATAGGATGCTGCACAATTAAACGAACAAAAACATCCTGATACATAAAATTTATCTCTTCTTATATATTCCGGTAAAGTACATGGAGGACCATCAAATTGATGACAACACCACCAACAATGAATATTTGTTTGATCTGGCCATTCTTGATACATATTTGCATTAATAAATTCAACTAATATGTTTTTAAGATTTTTCTTATTCATTTTATTACTATGTTCTTGAATAATCTCATTTTCAATATGGGTTGATTCCATAAATGGATTTACCTTAAAATTTCTTTGTGTTAACTCTTCATTTTCAAGCTCTTTTAATAATGTACCACTTCCTCCATGTATATGTTCATCATTATTTTTATTTTCAAATTGTTCATTATTTTTATTTGATATCACTTTTACATAATTCATTAATTTAAATTCCTTAAATTCTTTCACTTTTTTATCATATTCTTCAATTACATTTACTTTAGCATCTTCTACATTTTCTTCAAAAACAATTGTATAATCTTTCTTCTCAATTTGTGTACTCTTTAATATATCCTCATATTTAGTATTTTCATTAATCGGAATTTGCGGAATTGGTATTTGTTCTCGTTCACATGTACCATCTAAATTATATGTTGCTATTGGTGTTTTTTGAATACTAATCCCTTTTGGAACGTTGCTTGAAAAAATATCACTACTTTTAATTGGTAAATGCAAAATTAATGTTTCACTTTTATCTTCATCATAATTTTCATATGTCATTTCTTTAATATTATAAATCTTCTCTTTTGGTCTCGGTTTTCGACCACGTTTTTTATATACAACATTTTCTTCTTCTTCTGTAGCTTCATCACCGGTTTCTTCAATATTTTCAACTTCTTTTTCCACATCTTCTTTAACTACTTCATTTTTAGGTTTTCGTCCACGTTTTTTTTTTATTTTTTCTTCACCATGTTGAACTACTTCATTCTCATTTTGTTCTACTTTATTAATATTTTCACTTTCTTGCACTTCACTTTCTTGTACTCCACTTTCTTGTACTCCACTTTCTTGCACTTCATTTTCTTCTACTTCACTTTCTTTTATTTCATTTTCTTGTATTTCACTTTCATGTACTTCCTTCTCTTCTATATTTTGAATAATTTTCTTTTTTCTACCTCTTTTTTGAATTTGAACACTACTCATTTTTAATAAGATTGTTTCTTATATTTTTATATATTTATTTTCTTTATATTAAATATTTTTTAACAAATAAAATTAATATGTTTAAAAAATATATAATTTAAATATAGAACATTTTTATAAAATAAAATGAGTAATAATCAAGAATTTAAAAAAATATATAATAAAAAAATAAGTAATGGAAATAGTTCAGTATTATTTAAAAATAAAAATACCCAATTTAAACTAAGTAATTTAAAAAATATATTAAAAGAAATTAAAAATAAAAGTGGAAAAAATAAAAATATTTCACAAGTAGAATCTATAACTCATTTTTTAAAATTTAATGCAATGTATTTTTCAAATATTGAAGGTAGACGCGCATATACTCAAAAATTTTATGAAGTATATACTTCATTCTTAATGATTTTAGATACTGTTGAAAAAATTAAATCTTTTTTAAATGAATATAAAAATCTTGAAAATAATGAAGAAGATTTATATAAAGATATTCAAATTCGTGAAAATATTAATATGAGAAGTACTGTATTTAATAAAGAAGATGTTGATAAAATATTATTTCAAACAAGTACTACTTCAATGTTTGGTTCATCTTCAACTCTTGAAAAAAATATACGAAATACTTTTAATAAATACAAGTATCAAAGAGGTTTAATGTGTTTAAGTGATAATGAAATTAGTAATATTACATTATTTGAAACATTATTTTTAAGATATAATAAAAGTGAACGTTTAGCAAAAATTATTCCAAGATTAATTAAACAATACAATCTTTTTAAATCAAAAATATTTGATAAATTATGTGATAATAATGAAGGAACATTAGATTTTGGATTATTAGGATATGGATTTTTATTTGCTTATGAATTTTTTCCAGATATATGCCATGATGAAGAAATAAAAGTTTTTTTTAATAAAAAATTATATGATATGGCTACTAAAAATATTGATATTGAAAAAGAGATTAATATATTAGCAGATGCCCATAAAAATATTGGATTTAAATTAGTATCATTAATGAATTATTTTTATAATAATAATTATCGTGATGCAAATTTTTTCCAAACATTAATAAATGCACTTGATATGGATGTATATGGATTAAAATTTGCTTTATTTTATATACATTCTAAATATTTAAAACTATTTTTAAAACGTAAATTTAAAATTGATAAACAACTTTATAATTATTTATCTTCATATGATATTAAAACTGAAGCTAGTGATAAATTCCAAGATCATGAACCTACAAATATGTTTATAGATCCAACAAAAACATTTTTTGATGATTATGATACTTTTATTAAAAAATAAAGTAAAATAATATATAAAGATTAAAATTATAAAATAATATATGAAGATTAAAATTATAAAATAATATATGAAGATTAAAATTATAAAAATAATATATATATTTATAATAGACACTATTATAAATAAAATGACTAGTAATAGTAATTGTGATAAATTAAGAAATCCTTTTATTAAAGATTCTTCTAATGAAATTTACAATATTAGTGATGATATTATTGAAAAAATTAGAGAATCATATGTTGGTACAAATAAAAGTATAAATGAAGAAAAATTACAAAAATTAAGAATATTTAAAAAAAATATATTACCAAAAATAATGAGTGTTTTTAAAGATAAATTTACTAATTTTAACATGTACAATTCTCATGCAATGGAATTACTTGTATTATCAAATACTTTCAAACAATTTGATGATTTTTATTTAAATCGTGAGTATTTTCCTTATTTAGATGGTATTAATGAACTTATTGAAAATAAAAATAGCATTATTGAAGATAATGAGAAATCTGCAATTGATAATTTATATAAAGAAATTGAAAATGCTGAAAACATATATTTTAAAAATAATAAAATTTATAAAGAAAGTATTATAAAATTTATTGCTGCATTAGCTCTTAAATATTTTGGTGAATTCCGTAGTTATGCCGACTTTGAAACTACTAAATCGATTGTTGAATTAAATACTTTAAAAAGTTATAATACTTATTTAAGAAAAAATGTAATTACATTATTAAACAGTGGTAAAAGTAGCGCTGAAGTCCAAAAAGAAATTAATAAAACATTTAATTCTGTAATTAATGTTTTTCCAAGTGCAGATTATGAATATTTTCCACGTGAAATCGATGATTTTATAGATGAACCTACAGTAAATAAAAATGGTAAATCTAAATATGATTTAAAAAAAATTACAAAAAATAATGGAACTAAATCTGAAAGTCCTAAAATGCAAAGACTTAATGAAAAAATAAGTGAATTAGAAATGAATATAACAAAATATTCTAAAACTTTTATAAAAGAAATAGAAGATGAAGAGACTAATTATAAAGCTATTATTGCATTATTTAATGAAATTATAAAAATTGAACAAAAAGAAGAAGCTTTATTTACTGATTTACAAACAACTCGTAATCAATTAAATGCTAAAATTAAAGAAATTGGTAAAGGTATTCAAGATAAAAAATATTCTTTATTAAAAAAAGAATTTGATACTGGTTATCTAAATTATACAAAACTAGTATGTGATAAAATTGAAAAATATAAACAGTTAAAAAATAAAATGACACCATCAAATTCATCAAGTCAATCAACAACGCCACCATCAACTAATAAAAAAATATTTCGTTTTCAACCATTTCAATTAAATTATATATTTAAACAAATATTTGAAAAAGGTTTATGTGATACAAATAATAATAAATGTAATCAAGATTCTCTTAGAGATACTGTTTTTAATTATTTATATAAAGAAGTGGATAAAGGCATGGATGATATTAAATTAGAATCATACCGTAATCAAGATAAACGTAATATTTATGAATTTACTTTATATATGAATGATATATTTGAATATCACATTGGATATTTCCAAAGTAAAATTGATTATTATAATTCATTAAAACAAAAAGTTGAAACGGAATTAAGTATTCTTAAAAGTATGGAAGATAGTGCTAAAACTCAACTTGCTGAAAAACAATCTTATTTAACTTCTTTATCATCTGATATTAAAGATTTTGAAAAGAAAAAAAGTGATTTAATAACCAATATGGATAAAAAGAAATCAGCAATTGATAAAGATTTATTAAGCTCTACTATTACAACTAATTTTGGATCTATGACTGTTGATCTTTTATTATCAAAAGATTTTTCAAATCCAAAAGTTGTTCAAGAAGCTTATATGAAAAAAGTTCATGCTAATAAACCTACTTTTGATGAAATGATTGAAAAAATAAAAGCTAATATAAGAGCTATTTCACTTACTAGTGGTGCTACAGAAAAATATCAACACTATTTAACTAAAATTAAAGATTCTATTAATTATACTAAAATAAGTAGTACAGGTGTTGTAAATGTATCAAATACTTCAGGATTTGGAAAAAAAATAAAAGAAAAATTATCAATCGAATTAAAAAGTAATTCTAATCTTGATATTTCTTCAAAGGATCAATTACAATCTATACTTGAAAGTGCAATAACATTTATTATAAACCATACTACAGAATATCGTGAAATTTATGAACAAGATATTGCAGAATTTTTAAAAAGTGATACTGGATTTCCAAAAGCAAGTGATGCATTAACTGTAATATTAAGTAATTTTAAATCATATCAAGAAGATAATCGTAAATTAAGAGAATATGAAGAAAAATTATATACTCTTAAAAGTGAAGAAAAAGAAATTAAAGAAGGTCCTGAAGAGTTTACTAAACAATATAATGCAAAAAATACTTTTAATAAACGTGTGGATGAATATTTAAAACAATTAAATAAAATATATGATAGTAAAAAGAAAAGTAATGAAGAATTACAAAAATTAATTGGAGCAGATTCTTTTAAAACAAGTTTAGAAGCACTTTATAATGCTTTAATAAGTCGTTACAAAAGTATTTATGATCTAATTAAAAGAAATAATATACGAAGTGAAGTTTATAATATGTTTAGTAGCGATTTTTTATATAAAATTACAAAAACATTACATGATTTAATATCACCTAATATTAATCAATTAGGTGAACAAAGTGGAAATATACCATCTGAATCAGTTGTGGAAGTGGCTAAATCATATCAAAATTATGTAAATGAACGTTTAGAAGATTTTCCAAAAATTGTTGAAAAAGATGATGGTTTAATGAAGTTTAAACGTTATCAATTACAATCAATGAGTAATGTATTAAAAGGACAAAAAATTGGAAGTTATTATATTAAACCAAATTCAAATATGAAAGAATTTGTTAAAAAGATTAAAAATGAAGATGTAAATGATATTACATTTTTAGTTAAAAAATTATACAATAAAAATTTAAGTATAGATCAAATTAATAAAGAAAAATTAGGTAAATATATGCGCAATTATGCAAATATTGAAAAAAGTTTTAAAGTAACCGGTGGTGCAGTAAATAAAGTAAATCAAATTATTAATATGCCTAAAGAAGGTGTTGAAAAATACTTTATGAAAAATATGTATAAAATATTACTTGCTGATAATACAAATACTTCAAAAGATTTTGTTGAAAAATTACATAAAATTGAATATAAAATGTTAATGGCAGCAAAAGCAAAATTACGCACATTTACATATTTATATAAAGATGGAAAAAGCGGTACAGATAAAATAAATAATCATTTTGTTTTACTTTATAATATGACAAAAGTATGTTTGGATAAGTTTGATAAAGACTTAACAGAAATATTTAAACGCGGTAAAGCTACTACAAAACGCATTAATTTATTAATGATTTCAAAGTATATTTACATGGAAATGATTATGATTTATGCTTTATCTTATTTTTGTTAATTTAATTTAATTTTATTTATTACCAAAATTTTATTTATATAAAATATTTTTTTATATAAAGATAAAAATTTATATGCAAAATTAAAAAAACGATTTTTTATTTTTCTAGAAATGTAAAGTAAAAAGTATATAAAAAATATTTTATATAAGTATATATACTTAAAAATATATTTAAAATGAGCCTTCAACTTTTTATTGGTCCCATGTATGCTGGTAAATCATCCGAACTTATTCGCCAAATTCAACGCTATGAAATTTTAGGTAAAAATATTTTAGTCATTAATCATAGTATTAATAATCGTTATGGTTCAAATACTATTACAACTCATACCAAAATGAGTTATGATGATTGCATTATTATTCCAACACTTTCATCCATTTTTGAAAATACTGATTATGATGCTCGTTTTAATAATGCTGAAGTTATTGTCATTGAAGAGCTTCAATTCTTTGGTGATGCATATGATCATATTGTTGATTGGTGTGATCATAAAAAGAAACATGTGATTGCATGTGGTTTAGATGGAGATTTTAAACGAGCTCCTTTTGGTGATGTTCTTCGTCTTATTCCTCATGCTGAAAAAGTTATTAAACTTTCGGCTCTTTGTAAACGTTGTAGAGATGGTACACCAGCAAATTTTACAATGAGAGTTACAAAAGATGAAAGTCAAACAGTAGTCGGTAGTGATGACGTTTATGAAGCGGTATGTAGAGCACATTTTCTTGAAAATGAAAATAAAAAATAAGTTAAGAATAAATAAAAGATTTTTTAGAATTTTTAAGTAAAAATTTATTTATAAAATATTTCTTTTCATCAAATATTATTTTACTTATTTTTTTATCTAACTTTTTTATATTTTCATTTACTATTTTTAACTCTTTTACAGACTCTGATGTTCTTAATATTAGTGCTTGAATATTATCTTCCATTCATAATAATATAATATTTTTCTATTATATTATAAAAATATTTTATTTTTAAATTTTTATTCTAAAAAAAATATATTACTTTATTTATACTTTTATGATAATCATAAGTATCTTTATCATAATCACTATAATTTATAATCATAGTACTATATTTTTCACCATAATAATTTATTAATTTTTCATAACTTTTATATACTGGTATTAAACGATATAATAATTCATCATACAATAATTTCATATACTCTTTCATATATTTCATATCTATAATAATATAATCAATATTACTATAATATAAAGGGTCATCATCAAAAGCATTAAAATAACCCATACATTTTGAATAATAATCTAAATTTATTTTTTTTGTAAAAAAATCTTTTGTTAATCTATCTTCATAAATATAAAAATGCGTTTTATATGATTCATTTGCGTGAAATACTTGTTCAAAATACGATTTTTTTAACAAATTATTATATTTATATATATTTTTAAAACATAGTACATAAGTAGGTAATAACTTTTTCTCTTTACTTTTATCTTCTTCAGTAGGTCTACTTTCATAAATAGATTTAATTAATTTTTTATCTTCGTCTTCTTCTTTTACATCTAAATAAGTATGAGCATTTTCTAATTTGTAAATTTGCTTATGAAATTTGTCATAAACAATTTTGTTGATATTTGGTCCTATAAAAATATTTTTATAAAATCTTTTATCTTTTAATACATCAAAATCAAATTTTTTAAATAATATTTTATAATTTGCTAAAAATAATAATTCTTTCAAACAATTTTTTTTTATACTTACATATGTATTACGCTCCCAAACAGAATCATCACATAAACGGAAACGTTCTTCATATACTTCTTTTGATAATTCTTTGATTTCTTTTTCATCTATTTCATATTTATATAAATCATATAATTGATTTTCAATATTTTTTTTATAAATAAAATAAGTATTTATCTTTTTATTACGATAATTATGATAAAAATCATAATGTTTTGTTGAATAATCATTTCCATTTTTTATAAACATTTTATCTTTATCTTCTTTATTAAAATAAATTTCATACATTTTTCGTAATGAAAAATCAGAAAGAAGATTAAAATATACTACATAATCTACTTGATTTCTCATAAATGTATTTTGGTCTTTATCAATAATCATGATTGATAAATTATATAAATCACGATTTTCAATTAAATCTTTCATATATTTATTTGTAAAATAACGACCATAATGATTTAATGAAAATAATAAAAATTGTTTATGCTTTTTATGTTTATATATTTGTTGATATACTTTTTTAAACCTATCATTTTTATACATTTTAAAAATATCTAATTCTGGTTCTTCATCATTATTTAATTCAAATTGATACATTTCTGGAAAAAGATTTTCTAAAATATTAGGTCCATTATATCCTAACATATTGACACAATGATTTTTTATTTCTAATTGATTACACACAAAATAAGCATATTTATGAGTATTTACAAAAGGTTTCATTAAAATCAATCCATTATTTGGAACAAAACCGTTAGAAACAGAACAATGAATATAAAGATTTTTATACTTCCAATCTTCTTGAATATTTAAAAGTGGTATATTATTAAAAAAATCCATTTTATATTTATTTCTTTTTATGATTTATCTAAAAAGAAATAAGGTATAAAGTATAAAAAATAAACTTAAAATAAAATATTATTTGATAAAATAATATTTTATGTAAAAATTATAAAAAATGATTTATAAAAAAATAATATTTATAATATTCTATTAAATATTATTTTATAATATATTAAAAAATGATTATAAATGAAGCAAACATCATTATTATCTTATTTTAATAATAAAAATGGAACTAATCTTTCTACAAATAATTTAAAAGAAAGTATACATACTTACTTTTATTTACATTGGGGTGATAAAAAGCCAAAATTTCAAGCTCAATTTTTAAAAGAAAAACCAAAACTTATTAATTTTAAACATACTTTCGTTTGGAACAATACTGAAATAGTATTGTGTGGTTATTTTGATTATATAATAAATCAAGATGATAATGATATTTATAAACCAAATAAAGAGAAAAAGTATAAAAATATAGGTTTTTTAAAATCATTGCTTCAAAAAGCAATTCGTCGTGGAAATGTTGATGTTGCTGTTAAATGTGCATATCATTACATTCTTTTAGATTTACAAGATTTTCTTCGGCGTTTACCTATTATCATTATAGAAGATACAACATTACATGAAGCATATAGTACATTAATTTGGTTAATGGTTGCTTCAAATATTAAAGAATGTGCCATTTTATTTGATAAAGTCATATATGAATATTTAATGGGAATTGTTTATGTAATTGCCAAAAGTCCAATTTATCATTCTTTATGTGATAATGAAGAAATTAAATTTGATATATTAAAAGAAGAAGTAAATAAAAAAGAATTACAATTAAAATCATTAATATATTCATTGATGGTACGGAAAGCGTATGGAGGAATGAAATGTGATTTACTTATGTTAGAAAAATACTCACATATATGGAATCATTTAAATAGCGATTCAAAATATTTAAATAAAAGTGTAGTACGACCTATTATGTTAGAAAGTATACCACAATTACAATTAAATGAATGGATATTAGAAGCCATTGATTTTCATTGTGTTCCTCAAATATTAACTTATATACATGAAGAATATGAAGAGTTTAGTGAAGAGTATATTAAAAGTTTAATTTGGCATTATTCAAGTAAGAAGAATATAAGGATAAAAGATGAAAATATACCAAAAGATATGCATAGTAGTGATTGGAATAAAATAAAGGTATATGTAAAACGAGTACAAAATTATTTGTTAGAAGAAAATTATTAGTGGTTTAATGATTTAGATCTTTAAATTTATTAACAATATTTTTATATTTAATAGTAACAGTTTTATTTCCGCGTTTAATTTCAATACCGTGTTCTAATTTAACACGTTGACCCATATATTTAAATTCGCGTTTAACACCATGTTTATTAGGTGTTTTTTGACGTATTACAAAAACAATAAATTTTTGATTGCTATTATTTAAATTTGACACACGAGCTAATTTAGAGAAAGCTTTTTTAGCAGCTTGTTTTGGAGTAGTACCTTTATATGTTCCATATGAATCACCATGTGTTGGAAAATCAACTAGTTCATAACTTTTTTCTTTTTTAACTTTTTTATTTTCTTTAGAAAAAAATGGTGTTCTTGATGAAGATACTTGTGAAGAAGTTGAAGAATAATTAGATGAAGAGTTATGTTTATTTTTAAAAGCATAACTTTGAGGATTTGATCTATTATTTGATCCATTTACACGTCTATTTATGGGAGTAGTATTTAATCTTAAATTATTTTTTAAAAATTTTGTACTATTATTCATTTTTTTTGAATTATTTATATGATTAATTTCGTTTAAAGAACTATTATTTAATTCAGATAATCGAGATAATGACATTTTATTATATAAATTCACTAATTTATATATATAAAAAAATATAAATAAAAAGAAAAATAAATAACTTATTTTTTATATCAACATTTATTTATAATATTATAAAATAAACGCGTCATTCAAAAAGTAAGTAAAGTGCATCAACTTTCTAAAAGAAAGGAGCTACCTTTATAATTTTTCTATAATTTATATTACATAAAAAGAATTTACAAAAAAGAATGATTAATCGCAATCGCTTAACATATTAATTGCTTAATATATTAATCGTCTTTTTCATAAATTTGTGCCTCGCCTCACCCACCTGTTTGTTTCTTACCTTTAGTAACTTTTTTACTCTTGGTACTTTTTTTAGTTGAAGTTGATTTCTTAGTTGAAGTTGATTTCTTAGTTGAAGTTGATTTCTTAGTACCACTCATTTTTGATAAAAGTGATTTAACATCTTCTTTTAAAGAAGCTAATGAAAGTTTACGAGCCATTTTCTTATTCTTATAATATATAATGATATATTAAATTACATTAAAATCATGATTTACAATAATATTTTTTATATAAAAAGTATGCTAATACACATAATGCTATAGTAAACGTCAAAAAGATTACAAAATACATTATATATGTACTGTAAGATGATTGTATACTTTTAGGTTCACAAACTCCATTTACACAATTTTCTACTTCATCATCATCTAATACTACACACTTATTTCCATCACAATGAACTTTTTTATTATTAACATCTCCCATAAAATTTTCAATAACTCCTGATGGATTCATTGCAATTACACGGTCTGCTTCAACATTTAAATCTTCAACTTGACTTTCTTCATCATAAACATTACTCATTTTGAATTATTTTTTATTTGTATATTATTAAATTTGATTAAATAATATAAATTAAAACGAATTAATTTATTTTTTATAATAATTATTTTTTATAATAATTATTTTTTATAATAATTATTTTTTTTACCTTGTAATTCAGAAACATTTATACTATTTTTCTTTTTTTTAAATATTGCTAATTCGTATCCTCCAACAATTTGTGTACAAACTGGTTCAATATGTATTTTTTCAAATCCAGAATTTAATATGATATCATATATTTCTGTTTTAGGAGAAAAATAATATAAAGTTGGTTTAATACGTTTTTTACCATCTTTAAATGTAAATTTATCAAAATACATTAATAATCGTTCACTTTTCTCTTCTTTTTTATCATCTTTATCATTATCTTTTTCATCATCTTTTTTATCTAAATCATTATTATGATTTTCATCTAAATCAGGTACATACCAACAATCATGTGAAAAATGATCTAAATAAGTAAATCCATGAACAATTCCTACATTATCAACATATGTTGTGCTATAATATCGTGATGCTAATTGTAATTCATTTTTATCATATATTGGTACAACTAATATTCCATCATCATATAACCAATTGTATGCATTTTTAATTATTTTTTCTATATCTTTTGTATGATTCATATATAAGGTGCGTTCATCAATAATAAATAAATGAGATGACTTTTCAGGTAATATTTTATGATCTACTAAATTCCCTCTTATAAAATCTATATTTGGATATAATGATTCTGCTTTATTTAACATATGTTTTGAAAAATCAATTCCTTTAATATTAGAATAACCTAAATCTTTCCAACTTTTACATACTTTACCTACACCACATCCTCCTACTATAATAGATGAGCTATCTTTTTTATCTTTTAATGATTTAGGTAAACATTTTAATATCACTTTATTATCACGATTAATATCAAAGAAATCATGATAAGCAATATCATATAAATCAACATATTCTTTATCAAAAATATCATCATGTTTTTCTTTATATTCATTTAGTAAATATTCAATAGAATAATCAAGTTTATCTGTAAAATGTTCTTTTTTTTCATTTGTTTCATATATAGCATTTTTAATTTTAATCATTAAATAAATAAAGATTAAGAAAATAAGTGTATATAATAATATTTGGCAAATTGTATTCATTTTATTTTATATAAGAATAACACTATATTTAATTTTGATTTATTTTTAATTTTTTTAACAAATATTTATTATTTAATTATCACACGTTAAATTGATATTAAAGAAATATAAATATATAATAATAGATATAAAATGGAAGAATATACAAAACGTACTTATACTTCAAATGAAATTGAATCCATTGTTAAGGAAATAATTTCATATGCTTTAACACCAGAAGTTTCTAAAGCACGTCGTACACAAGTTGATAATTATAATCAACATATGATGAAAAAATTTGGAGAATTCCATTATAATTGCCCTACATTATTTTTTAAAATAATTGAAAATCCTTCAGGATTCCCAATGTATCGTTTAAATGAAATGTTAGAAATGAAAAGAAAAATGGAAGCACAAGAACTTTCAAGTGAAGAAGCGGATAAAACATTAGGTCAAAAATATTATGATGAATTTGCAGGTAAACATAAGTTTAAATAAAGTTGGGACCCTAGGTGCTTAGTAGATCTGGACTTTTAGTCCCAACAACCCTTTTCTTTGGTTTTTATTTTATTAACAAATAATAAGTTTTTGTTAACAAAAGATAAAAGAAATATTTATTAAAAATAGGTAAATACTTATTTTTAGTATACAATGTTAAAAATAAAATTAAATAAATATACAAAAAATTATTTATTTTATATACTTCTTTTTTTTATTTTATTTTTTTTATTTTATTTTATCTATAACAAATATAATCAAAATAGTTTAAGAAATAATATTATAAAAAAAATAAATAATTCAACTGAATTATTTCGAAATATAGAAACGTTTTTAAATAATGATAGCATAAATAAAAAAGTTTCTAAAAAAAATAATAGTAATAAAACTGATTTAATAGATTATTCATATTATACAAGTAATAAACATGATACTCATGATATGTTAAATCGTGATTTAAATTTATATACTACTTTAAAGAATAAAGAAGATATTATAGAACATATGAGTACAAAAGAAGACCAAAATATGAATGATTTATTTCCAGATTTAAACAAAAGTGAATTTTCAATGAATCAAAATCAAAATCCTAGTGATTTATTAGTAAAACAAGAGTTTGAAGGTGATAAAACACAAATGAGTGATGCTTTATTAAATATGGATACACGACCAGATGAACAAAAAGAATTAGATTCATTATTAGATGATTTAAATATTTATATGTATTTATTAAAAAATAGTATAATTAAGGATTTAAATAATAAACGTGATGTTGCACTTAATCAAAAAATTACTTTATATTATAATTTATTTAAAGACACTCGTTATATGGCAATTGAAGCAAATAATATTTATAATGAAAATAAAGAAACTCCAAATTATACTGTTGATACTACTTTAGATAAAAAAACTGAATTATATTTAACAAGTACAAATAATTTATCATTAACTCTTATGACTATTTATGGAAATATATTAAGTAAAAAAGATATTACTAATAATAAAGATGCTTTAATAAAACTTAATGTACCTATTCCATCTAATTTGGATTCAGAAGAAGAAGATGATAATGTTGACCCATTAAGTATACTTCGTGACTTTGCTGATAATATTAGTAGTATGTATGATAGTCTTAATGTTATTATTTCTCCTTATTATAACTTTGTATTTGAACTTGCTATTGCACCATATCCAAGAGATGACGATGCTCAAGATCCTAATTCACCTGATAATAAAGCAGGTGCTGCTTTAATTGCTTCATTTATGAATGAAATGTTATCTTTTGCGTCAGCTTATAATGATGCAATGATTAATTATATTATGAATGAGAATATATTTAGTGCTTTAATTGCTACAAAGGAGTACAAAAATAATTTATTAAAATTACCAAAATTAACACCTGAAAGTATATCTAATTTAAATGATTTATATGCACGAAAAATTATTGATGATACTCAAATATCATCTTTTGATAAAACTGTTCAAGATGTTACAATTGTATATAACTATTTTATGGTTTTATATTATTTAATGAAAGCAGATCCAGATCCTGAAAAAATTGATGTAGATACTATAGAAAAAATATTAAAAGGAAGTATTACTTTTAATACAAAAGACCGTTTTAGTTTAATAAAGAAATTTGATCCAACTGTTGATAATGATGAATATACATTTGGTATTAAAAATATGGTATTAAATAATGAATATATATTTGTAACACCTATTATTGGATTTACTACAGAAAAATCAGTACCAGCCGGACCTTCAAAAGATTCAATTAATAAAGCTAAACAAAATTTATCAAGACAAATTAGTAAAGCATTTACACAGTTTGGAAATACTATTGCTAAAGGAGCTACTGAAGTTGGTAATGACATTGCTAAAGGAGCTACTGAAGTTGGTAATGACATTGCTAAAGGAACTACTGAAGTTATTAAAGATATTGATAAAGGTGCTAAAGAAGTTATTAAAGATATTGATAAAGGTGCTAAAGAAGTTATTAAAGATGCTGGTAAAGAACTTAAGAGTGCAGGTAAAAAAATAAACAATTTTTTCAAATAATTTTATTACTTTTTAATAATATGTGAATACTTTTTCCAATAAATGCTTTCAATATTAATTGGTATATTATATTTCATACACCAATTATAAGCATTTTGGACTTGTATTTTAATAAGCTCATCATATTCTTTTTTATCAATTACAGATGATGGATTATTTTTAGCAATATCAAGTATTTTATCCAATGATTTTTTTTGATAATTTAAATAATTTTTATTGTAAATATTTAATTCATGAATAAGTTGTGATGTACTTTTTATATTACAAATATCTACAAAATGTTCTTTTTTAAATGTTTCATCTTTTATTTCAACCATATGATTCCACTCTTTTATAATATATAATAATTCATCTTTATTTTTTTCTGAAATTTTATTTAAAAAATTCATACATATAATATATTTTTCAGAATTTGCCGGTCTACTACTTTCCGGTTTATATATATAAATATATTCAAAATTTCGTTGCAATATATCTAATATTCGAATCATTGTTACACTAAATAAATCAAATACTTTACATATAAATGTTCCTTTTTCAACCAATACTTTTAACGCAATCACTACTTCAGAATAAATAATTTGACATGAATTTAATTCTTGACCGTTAAAATCAGAAGAATAATCAAATCCACCATCTGCTGTTACAATATGTGCTTTGTGTATTTCAAACTTTTTAACATATTCTAATACATCTTCATATATATAAAGATTACCATAATTTACATTAATATTTGTTTCTTTTCCAAATATTTTTTTTATTTTATTCCAATCTGGAACATATTCATTATGTGGTTTTAATGTTATTCCTTCATATATATCATTTGTATAATATTTATGTGAACTTCGTAAATGTTGTATATAATTATATGATGCTTCCATAAATCCACCAGGTCCTTCTGCTAAATGAGCAAAATGAAAATTTGTATTTAATGGAAATTTTTGTAATATTGGATAATTATTATATATTTCCCACATTTTAAAATATGATCGACTTAACGGTATATATTTACTTATACTATCATTCTTCTTTTTTCTATGATATGTTGTATAAATTAATTCATAAGGATTCCCTATTTTTTTCATTTTATCCCATATTTCATTATTTTCCAATGTATCTATTTCTTCTTTCTTTTTACTGATTTCTTCATAATAATTTTTAAATAATAACGATTGTTTTTTAGATTTCCATTCTAACTTTATATTTTCAATACTTATATTTTCATTTATATTATTATTTTTATATATATATAAATAATCCATTTTTTTTAAAATTTATTTAAAAAAATTTATTATATTAAGATATGATTTTAATTAACTATTTTGAACTTATTTTTTAATCTTTTTTACTAAATCTTTTTTACTTTTTTTTATTACCTTTTTTCTTCCACCACTTATTACTTCCATTTTATTTACTTCTTCTAAATTATTTGTTTCTGATTTAATATTTGATGCTTCCGATTCAATAAATGATGCTTCTGATCCATTTATATTTGATGCTTCCGATTCAATAAATGATGCTTCTGATCCATTTATATTTGAAGTTTCTGATTCAACAAATGATGCTTCAGATCCATTTATATTCGATGTTTCATTTTCTTCTTCATTCATATGTTCAGATTCAATTACTAAATGAGCTGTTTCATTATCTAATATTTCAACATCTTCGTCGTGAATTGCTTTCTTTTTTTCTTTCTTTACTACATCTTCAATCATTTTAACTAATTTCTTAAATAATGTATCAGGAGTATGACTTACTTTCTTATATACAAAAGCATTATTTAAGAAACTAAACTTTTGTTCTTCTGCACTCATCTTCTTTGCATTATCAATATTACGTTCTAAATCTCCATTATTTCCTTCTTTATTATTATATTGACCTTTTAATAACTCTTCATGATATTCTGAAAATGGTTTTACCATTACTTTTACAAAACCATATTCTTCCATGATTGTATCTAAATAATTATAATTTACTAAAAATTCACTATGGACATTTCCAATACTCTTTACTAATACATCAATTTGTTTCCCAAAATTTGGTTTAGACGCATCAAAACTCATTCGTGTTGTACTATATTTCTTTTGAATTTTCCATAATGTTTCCCCACCAAAGGTTTTACCTTCCACTTCATTTACACCTTTTAATAATTGATGAACTCGTTCACCATCAAATGATGTTCCAATAAAAAATCCACCAATCTTTAAATTATCATTTGCGTTTTGTAATAATGAACGAAGACGAATTTCATTTTCAAAGAAATAATGTAAAGCAAATTGAATATTTACCACATCAAAATAATATTTTGTTTGTATAAATTTACGTAATTGAATCTTTCCTGATTCATCAAATGCACAATCTTGATTTGGGAAAATTAATTTACCTGCATCACCCCTTACAAAAAATGCTTTCGGTTTAGGTTTTGGTATCGCTCTATCATAGAATTGTTGAGCAAACTTAATATTATCATAATCAATATCTATACCAACTACTTCAGCATATAATGCTGGTTTAATCTTCTTCATATCTACACCTTTACCACAACATAAATCAAGTAATTTACCTCCCATCATACTACTTCCAGCCATTATCGATGGATTTACTTGTTTAAATAATGATAATTTAATATGATGATTGTGGAAATTTTGATATGGTAAACGACCACTATTATTTTCCATATTACCATCCTTTAATACCGCATAATATGGAGCATTTACAGCACCTACTCCTGTATCATTTAATGGGACTTTACCTGGTATTGTTACCATTTCTTCAGTTACTGGATATTGTAATGATCTAAATATATCATTTGCAATTTTATCAAAGTTACCAAATACAAAACGATTATTTTTATACGATGTTGTTTTATCATATCGCACTCTATATGGTATCCATTGAAATCCTTTTTCACGAGTTGAATCAAAACCAAATTCAATAATTGTATCATCATTAACAATATCTTTTTCACCTGTAATTGGATCTTCACAAATGATTTTATCATTTTCATCAATAAATACATAACATGTGTTATATGCTTCAGCACCAGCTTCATCTAAATCATATGGATTAAATAAAGTTTTGTACTTTTTCTTTATCATTTTATGACTCTTTTCATTAAATGAATCTTTTAATGTTCCTACATATAAACGTATTTTTTTATATTGTTTTAATATATTTCTTGTACTACCATCATCATTTATTACCATTTGTAAATACGGAAATTTCATTTCACTACCATAATCATTTTTAACCACTTCTATTAAAAAATCAATCGTATTTAATTGAGGCGGTTTCCATTTAAATAATGAATACATACTACCACCTTTTAATGGATAATGATCATACATTGGTGTAAATATCATACCATCTACATAAAATGGTTGAGATTCACGACTTTTCCACATTGCATTTGCTTTTTCAATAATATCTGTACCATTTTCAATGGTAGATACACTAAAAGCTTTACGATTTATTTTTACTATTTGTGACATTCTTTCCTTTCGTCCACTTGAATTTATAAACATTTCTAAATATTTACAACGACTATATAATCGCTCTTCTTTATAATTATTATAATATTGCTTATTTCTTATATCATTACCACGATCAAATAACATATCATATGCAAAAAATTCATATGTTCCATTACTTGCTAATTTTACATATTCTCCTTCAACAACACTATTTACATACTTTTCATCCTTTAATCCTGTATCAACTATATTATTATTTATATCTATTAAATATATATTACCATTTAATTCCGCTTTTTGTGAAGGTAATACATATGCTACATGACGAACACCATCCGCCTTTAATGATACACTATATTTATTAAATATATTATAACCATCACTTTTAATTATATTACTACGATGTAATGTTACTGGATTTGCTAATAATGAACCTCCTTTTTCATTATTTAATGTTTTTGTATTTACTAATGAACTAAATGAATTAATTACAGCACTTTTAATACTTTGTTTTAATATAAAATCAGAATCATTCATTATTGATAATATATTATGAATATGATTAAATAAACTTTTTACTACTTCATCACTACTAAATTTATTTTTTAGTACATCATCTTTATTTCCAATATATTCTATTTCAATTTCATAACTTGGAAATGCTTTTAATACATTTGCATCTCTAAATGTTTTACCAATACCACTTTTAATTGTTGTTAAATCAATTAAAAAAAGACCATCTTCACTTACAATATTATAACGATTCTTTAATCTAAAATTTTTATTTAATTTTGAATTTTTATTTACATTATTTGCTTCATTTAATAATTGAGTTTTATTTTTTTCAAATATATTTTCTTCTGCTACCTCATCATTTAATGATACTCGCAAATAATATTCTTTAATATCCATTCGTTCTAAATGCTTCTTTTCAATAATTTTATACGGAATATCTGTTAAATTATTTTGAAGCCAATACTTTTTAATATGATTTGAATCATTGATACTTAATCGAGTACGTGTAATATTTGAATTTGAATTATTTCCTTCCATATATACATTTACATCTAATGATGAACTCATTTCATATTTACATTCAAGACCATCATTCACTTTACTAAATGTATAATATTCAAAAATTTTCTTAAACTTTTCTTCGTTTATTTCGATTTTTTCATAATTCTCATCCCAAAAGCGCACTTCTAATTCAATATCTTTATTATCATTTGCTGATTCAATAAATGATTTAATTTTATTATAATACGAATTTTCAATTTCCATTTTATATTCACAGAATAATGAAATATAATAATACTATATTATTATTATATTATTTTAAGTTCTTTATATTAAAAATTATTTTTTATATATTTATATAAAGATTAAAAAGATAAAATTAAAAGATAAAATAAATATTATAAAACATATGATTTAAGTAAATCACTAATAAGTTCTCCTTTGAGTTTATTTATATCTTTATTTGTTTTTTCTGATTTTTTTGTTAAAGAAATATTTCTATTTACACATAATACTTTAAGCATATCTATTTTCATCTTTTCTAATGACTTTTCACTATATTTAAATTCTACTTCTTCTATACTACTCTTTTTATCTTCTTCTTTTACATCTTCTTTATTTTCAAAAATAGTAAACATATTTGTATTATTTAATATATCTTCAATTAATTCACCTTTTATCTTATTAATATATTTACCACTCTTTTCAGATAATTTTTGTATAGGTATATTTTCAATGTTTGCAATATTACGTAACTCATCTATTTTAAGCTTTTCAAGTTTTGATTTTTCATATTTATTATTATCTTCTTCTTTAACCTTTTCTTCTTTGGTTTTAATTTCTTCTTGAACATGTTCATCAATTTTAATTTCTTCTTGCACATGTTCATCACTTTTAATTTCTTCTTGAATATTTTCAACTATTTTAACTTCTTGAACGTGTTCAGCTTTTTCTTCTATAATAGTTGCGCTTTTACTTAATTTAACAAGTTTTTCAATATCAAAATCATTATATTTCATATATTTATATATTTTTGTTACATATGCTTTATCTTCTTCTCCTATATTGTTGCTAGTATAATTAAATAACGAATTATCAGATTCTTTATTTCTAATAATTGGATAATAAACACCATTATCATATACTAATACTGCAAGTGGATTAAGCGGATTAAAAATATTCTTGTAATGAAATACTTTAGATTCTTCAAAATCAATATTTCCATGTTTCATATTTAGTACAATTAATGTTATATTTAACATATCAGCATTATATTGAATAAAATTATCAAATATTTCATAATCACATTTATTCATATATGCTTGATTAATAGAAAGAAGCAAATTTTCACGTTTTATTTTACGATTTTTACCATAATTAAATTCATAATACTTTTCTTTACTTACTAATTCATCATCTAGTTTCTTAATCCATTGTGTCATTATAAATTGCTTATCATGATAACTATTCATCATAAATGAATGGTCAATAATTGTAAAAATGGATTCCAAAAAACGATAATTCAGTGATTGATTACTTTTTGAATGTACATATGTTGTTACGCACGGTCCTAATATATCTTGAATAGATTGATACGTTTTAATTAATTTCATTTCATTAAAATTCTTTTTAACTCTTACTTTATCTTCATCTTTTACATCATTTACTGTATTATAATTTATTGATTCAATATGTGCTAAATAAGATGATTCATTTTCAATTTCATATTTATCATAATCTAACAATATACTTTTTGGTAAATTATATTGTTTAATCTTTAATGTGTTTAAAATATTTTCAACACTTAACATTTTATATTAAAAGATACTTATATTATTTTATATAGAAGTACTTTATATTCTTTTACTTTTTAAAAATTCTTTTATTACTTTTTAAAATCAATTTTATTATTTTATTAAATAATAAAATATTTTTTAATAATTTATTATATAACAAATTATTACCATAAAATCGTATATATATTACAATCATTCACTTTCTTTTTATGTATCATACAATCACTACAAAGCTCATTTTTAATTTCTTTTTCAATCTTTTCTATAATTTGGGGTTTCAAATAATTATAATCTTTTGGTGTTAAATCATTATAATTTATAAGATCATAATCAATCAGATTAAAATTATAATCACAATCTTTTATAGAAATTTCATTATATCCATTTTTAGCATACGTTATCATCATATGCTCTAATTTATATAAAGCAAGATTTACATATTTATTTAATACAACTTCTTCTTCAATCTTTTCTAATGAACGCAAATATGAAACATTATATAATGATAATGCTGGTAAAAATAAAGATAAAAATAAAGGTATAAATAATTTCATTTTTTATATTATAATATAAAATTTCTTTATATTATAATTTTGTTAACAACACGTGAAGACATAATAATTTTGTTAAAAAATAGTTTTTATAACAAGAGAAGTTTCTTATTTCTCTTCATTATAACTTTTATGTTTATTTTGTTTATTTGGATTTTTTTCTTTAGGTTCTTTAAATGAATTAATTAATTTTGCCATATTTCCATGATATTTATTTTTTTTTCGTTTTAAAGATATTTTTGATTGATCAATATCATTTGATGAAATATTTTTTAAACAATCATTTATTTTATTATTTAATATTTCTTCATGATTTTCTTGAAATTCATATTCTTTATATATTGTTTTATTTACTTCAAAATTATCTACAACTATTTTATTAGTTGTTCCTAATAATTCCTTATGTTCATTTACTTTTATTTCACTATCTATTAAATCATTTTTCTTAACTTCAATATATTCTATATATTTATTAATTTCATTTAATGTTTTCTCTTTTACATTATTTAAATTAATAAATATTCCATTATTATTTTCGGAATATGGTACGTTATTATCTAAAAATATTTTAAATATCTCTATGATTTCATCTTTAGATAACTTTTTAACAGATTCCATTAACTTCTTTTTATTTAAATATAATTCACGATTTCTTTGTTTTTTTAACATTAATTCATGAGAAATATTAAAGATTTTATCATTTTCAAAAAAGTTGTTATTGTCAAAATCTACATTTTGTTCTTCTTCATCTTCCTGAATACTAAAAATATTCATTTATTGTTTGTTTTAATATTTAATATATAAAAATATATTTTTTTTTATTATTATGCCGCAAAAACTCACGTATATTTAATAAAAATTTCGGAAGAAACCTATATTTTTATAGAGGAGGTCATTAGGAATCTAAGGTTCCCAATTAGTATTCATCATCACCTCCTTCATCATCTGAAGCTCCTTCTTCAGCTTCAACATCTTCTTCATAATTTTCTTCTTCTTCTTCATCACTTACATTTTCTTCATTTGGATTCTTCATTACTACATCTTTTTCACCTTCGGCATCTTCATTATATTGTTCATTATCACTATCTGATAATTCAATATCTTCATCATCTTCATCACTTACATTACTTGTTTCTTCATCTGAATCTTCACCATCACTTTCACCACTCTCTTCTTCTACATTCATATTTCCTAATATAGCGTTCGGCATTTCTTCATCATCAATATTTGTTTCAGATGATACAAATGTTTTATTATTATTTGATACCTTATTATTTTTACTTCTGCTATTTTCTAATGATAAAACTTTAGCAATTACCCTAATATTTTTACCATTTGGAAAAAATCGCGATTTTATTACTTCTGCCTTAATTTTATCACCTATTTGATAACTATTTATTATTTTTAATTCTTCTGGATTATCTATTGACATTTCTTTAGGAATTACTATTTCCATTGGACCTAATACTCCTCGTAAACACATTTGATTTTTACTTTGAATTTCAAATTCAATTGTATTTCCTGCAACCGGATTACATACTTGTGCTTGGAATAATACTGTATATGTCATTTCACCTGTAAAATGACTACCATAAAGAAGTCCTGCACTTTTTTTTTCTATTACTATTGTATCTTCTTTTATATATCCTTCATGTAAACATTTACCTTCATATTTTTTCTTCAATACTTTTAATATATAATCATCAATTTGTGTTGTTAAATATTTAGGTTCAACAACAACATTCTTTTTTATAAGTGTATTAAAATAAATATTTTCCATTTTATAAAATATAAAAAAATATATAATATATATTATTTAGTAATATTATTTATAATATATATTTTCTTTTTATATTCACTTTTTTTCATTTTTTTATTTTTTTTAAAAAATAAAACAAATATATGATTTACTATTTTTAATAAAATTTATTAAATATTTTCTATATAAAGAAATTATTAATATAATTAAGTAAGTAAAAATTTGAATATTTTTATATTTTAATATTATAAAATAGATATTCGTTTTATTTTTATAATCGTTATCATGTCCGCATCTTTATCATATCAATCTTTAGGAATAAATATTCCAAAATATAATGATTATGAAAATCATATACAATCTTTTGATGACAATATTTATTTTAAAAATAAAAATATGAATAATGATGCTATTTTCGATGATAAAATTGACAATTTTTGCAATTTTATTAATCTTTATAAAAAAGTCGAAGAAGAAGATTTAAAAAAAACACAAATGATATTAAATAGCAAAAATAAAAAAGGAAATTCAACAAATGGATATTCATACAATATTACTAACTTTCAAAAACAAAAAAATTCAAAAGTATGGAATACACATGTTCCTCAAAGTAATAATGAAAGATTAAATTCATTAATAGAATCTTATTTAAACAAAATTTGTGATGAAAGTTATAAGAAAATTAGTGTAGACTTTATTAATGAACTAATAAATATTGATGATATATTTTATTTCGGAATTATTTCTAAAAAAATTGTTGATAAATGTGTTATGGATAATAAATATCAACATTTATATATTCAACTTTGTAATAAAATTTGGAGTAATCGTCAAATTCATTATAATTTAGCAATTATTAAAGAAGTTAATAAAAAATATTTTTGGTCTTCAAAATATGAAAACATAAATAAAGAATATGGACCTTTTAACAGTGAAATAGATGCTAAAATGAATATTTATTATTCATTAAACTTTAAAAAATATTTTATGAACTATATTCAAGAATTATTTATAAATAAAAATGTTAATTTTACACATATTGATAATGATGAAGAATTCTTTTTACATAAACGTCAATTTATGGTTATTATCGAAATTTTAGGAATTATGTATAATGAAAAATATATTAATGTTGATATATTACATTTAGTTATTATGAAACTTTTTCACATGAATGATATTGATTCAAATATTTCATCTATTGAAATAGATGGAATTTTAAATATATTTAAAATTATGGATGCTTATAAAGATCAACATAATTTAGTAGATTATTTTAAAGTTCCTATTTTTGATGAATATTATAATTATATATCACAAATTGAAAATTTAGACATTTTTAATTTAAGAACAAAATACTTTTTAGCAGATTGTAAAGATATATTAAAAGAAAAGAAAAAGTTAATTGCAAGTGTTTCTAAAGATCTTCTTCATGAACGTGCTCCTGAATTAACTATTGTTGAAAAATTTATTCAAGAAAAAAAGAAAAATAATAGTAATCAAATGATAAATATTTATAGTAAATCATCTGAAGAAGATAAATCGAATATATTATATGAAGTTATTTATCGCTTTTGTGAATCTAATATGCGTGATGAAAGTTATGAAAATTTTTTAAGAAATATTTTTGAAGAAGAAGATAAAGCAGCTAAAAATAAAAAACAAAATAAAAAAGATATTAAACTTCTTGAAACAAATATAAATAAGATTATTATGAATTTAAGCGAAATTTATATTGATAATCCTAATATTGTTTCTATATTAAAAAAGTTTAATACTCTTATTGAAACCTTTGAAATTTTTGATTTACAATTACATAATCAATTTACTGACTTAATTGATACTCAAGCTCAACTTATTAATGATGATGATGAAGATGATAATTTCTTCTAAATTGGGAACCTAGGTGCTCAGTAGAGCTGGACTTTCAGTCCCCAATGGCCCTCCTCTTATTATAAAATATTTTATATAATTAAATATCTAACTTTAATCTTCATTATTATTAGAATAATAATAATGGAACAAAATCAAGAAAAAGAAAAAATAATTAAACTTATTGATTTTATTATACCTTATATCAATAAAAAGTTAACAAAAAATAATTTTTTAACCATTCAAAATAAAAATATACATCCAAACCCAAAATATATACATATTCAAAAAATGATTAAAAATAAAATTATTATACCACAACGTCGCATTTCTGATTGGAAACCTGAAGGTATTTGGGCTTCTCATAATTTTAACTTAGAAAATAATAATTATACTTGGTTAAATTTTGCTTATAGTGAAGGTATGTATGATTGGATAAATCCATTAAAAAAAGATTTTTATACTTTTGAACTTACGAAAAATGCTAAAATATATATTTTAGAATCTAATAAAAAAAGTTTAGAAAAATTTATAAATACTTATCAATTTATCAAAGAAGAATATGAAGAAAATAAAAATATTTTACAAAAACTTAAAAAAGAAGCACACCGCACTGAAAGTAATAAAAAGTTAATTGAAAAAATATTTTCCAACTTAATCAATTGGGAAAAATTACAAAATGACGATTATGACGGCATTTATTTTATTAAATATAAAAAATTTAATAAAGATTTACCTTATTGGTTTAGTACTATTGACGCTTCATCATTATGTATTTGGAATCCAAATATTATAAAAAATTTTAAAAAAATAGATTTAACAAAATATATTAAAAAATTTGAAAAAACTTATTATTCATAAATACTTATTTGCGAAACATATGAATCAGTATCTGATTTTGTATCTTCTTGTAACATCGGATTATTCATCTCAAAATATGAACCAGAACTTTTATGATCTTTCTTTATCTTATTATCCAATTGATTCATTATATTACTATTTCCTGATAATGATGATATTGAAGAATCAATACTATTATTATCATTTATTTGAGATTTCTTTTTATTAAATAATGGATTTTGATGTTGAAACATATATGTTGAATCATCTTCATTACTTTTTAATGATGTATAATAATCATTTGTATAATAACAATTTTCTGGATATAATGGTGTATATTTTCTACACATTTCTATAAACCACGTTTTCTCTTTATTTACATCTTCTCCCATTTTTCGCGGTGCTTCAAATTGGATTATTTTTTTAGCAAAATCAATACCACAATATACTACCGGAACTTTTAACTCTTTTGCTATATAATAAAATCCACTTCTTATACGCTCTACACTTTTACGCGTTCCTTCAGGAGCAATACATAAAGCATAATTATCATCCTTTTTTAATTCATCTACTACTTGATTTACAACATTTTGTGATGATGTTGCTTCATTATTAATTGGTATTACATGTGTATATGGAAAAAAACGTATACATACTTCTTTTGCATGAACTGCAAATTCATCTTTCATCATAAAATATATGTTTATTTTATTTTTAAAAAAAGCATGATATATCATACTACAAAATATAAAATCATATATAGATGTATGACTCATTACTATTACACTTTTACTTGGAACATTTTTTAATGAATCAATATTTACTTTAAATCCACTTAAGTTTAATAATATTAACGATACATATGATAAAAATTCTTCAAAATAAGTTATTCCTATTTTATATACATTTATACATAAAAATATTAAAAAAATTATCTTAAATATCATTTATAATTCTATAACTACTATTATATTTATAGAATCTTTTTAACTTTTTTAACCTTTAATTTAATTTATATTATTTATTCATCTCTTTCAACAACTGATTCTTCTTGAATACATTCAACTTTTCTTTCAACAACTGGTGTTTCTTGAATACATACAACTTGCTCTTCTTGAATACATTCAACTTCTCTTTCAACAACTTGCTCTTCTTGAATACATTCAACTTCTCTTTCAACAACTTGCTCTTCTTGAATACATTCAACTTCTCTTTCAACAACTTGCTCTTCTTGAATACATTCAACTTCTCTTTCAACAACTTGCTCTTCTTGAATACATTCAACTTCTTTTTCAACAACTGGTGTTTCAACAACTTGTGTTTCAACAACTTGTGTTTCCTCAACTTGTGTTTCCTCAACTTGTGTTTCCTCAACTTGTGTTTCAGCAACTTGTGTTTCAACAACTTGTTTTTCCTCAACTTGTGTTTCAACAACTTGTGTTTCCTCAACTTGTGTTTCCTCAACTTGTGTTTCCTCAACTTGTGTTTCAGCAACTTGTGTTTCAACAACTTGTTTTTCCTCAACTTGTGTTTCAACAACTTGTGTTTCCTCAACTTGTGTTTCCTCAACTTGTGTTTCCTCAACTTGTGTTTCAACAACTTGTGTTTCAACAACTTGTGTTTCCTCAACTGGTGTTTCAACAACTGGTGTTTCAACAACTGGTATTTCAACTTGTGTTTCAACAACTGGTGTTTCAACAACTGGTATTTCAACTTGTGTTTCAACAACTGGTGTTTCAACAACTGGTATTTCAACTTGTGTTTCAACAACTGGTGTTTCAACATTTGGTTTTTTTACAATGTATGTTTCTTGAATACATTCATCTGGCGATTCAATAAATAATAATGATTCTACTTGATTAATACTTATAAAAGATTCATATGATTCATTACTTTCATTATCGTTTTTAATTTGTTCAATATCATGTATTATACTTTCAATATTATTTTCAATAATTCGTTCTTTTGATAATCTACTAAGATGTACATCACTTATTTTATTCACTAATTCTTCAACATGAACTTTAATTATTTCTTCTTCACTTAAAGTAATTTCTACTAAATCATTATTATTTTTTAAACTATTTGTTGATTCTAAACTATTGTTTCTTATTGATTCAATATGTTTTGATTCAACAATTGGTTGAGTTGATGAAGTAATTGTTGAATTAGATACTGATTTAGGTTTAAAAATTATATTTCCCATTTTTAATATATATATACTTATATATACTAAAATTTCTTTATGTTTACATTTTTTTAAAAAATATAAAAAAATGATTTTATTTTTATAATAAAAGAATATAAAATATATAAAATATAAAATATATAAAAAATAAAATGGAAATTCCTCATAAAATTGGACATTTAAGCAATATTATTGGATATGTTTATGAAAATAGAAGTTATATATTATTAAATAAAAAATATACTTTTGATAAATGTTATGCTTTAGTATCATATAATATAATAAATAATTATGGTTATCATAACGAATCTCTTCTTCAAATTATTTCATTTATAAAAAAAATAGATATAAATGAATCTAATGAACTTGTTTATACTATAGATGATAATGAAATATATAATATAAAAAATGATTCTTTATCAAAAATGAATTATAGTAAAGAAAAATATATAAATGACTCATGTAATTTATGTATTTTTATTAAAAAAAGATATAACTTAGAAAATATATATGATTATCCTCAATTTATTGTTGAATATACTAAAGAAGAACCAATTTATATTAAAGAATTATTTCATAATCTTTTTGTAAATAGAGAAATATCAAAAGCAAATATTCAAGAAATGAATATACTTAAAAATCAAATCAATGAATTACAAAAAGAATTATATAAAATTCAAAGTGAAGAAGATAAAAATATACTTGAAGATTATATAAAAAAAGAAGAATTTATTACACTGTTGATGAATTAAATTGGAACAACATAGATGATTTATCTAACCCTGAAAGGGTTGATAAATCATCATTAATGTCCCATAATTTAATCATCTAACTGTTACAGTAACCCTAAGATTTATACTGAAAGTATAAATCTTCAAGGGTGTAAATCTAAACTATAAATTATAAATTATTCTACTTTTCGTCCATTTACTAAAAATTTTCGTGATACAACATTATGATGTGAACGCATTGCTTCATCCCTATTTCTTAAATAATTCATTCTATCTTCTTCTTCAGCACTCTTTTGTCTTTCATATTGCTCATATATACGCTTTGTTTCAGGATCAGCATCATATGATAATCGCGAACGCTCATTTTCTAATTCTTGTAAATTACGATAATCTTTTCGTGTTTTAACACTATTTGGGTCTATTAACATATTATCTTCATAATATGCTTGCTTAATATCTGTATATTTATTTCCACTAAAATTAGATCCACCACCTAATTGAGCACATGCAACACCAGATGAACTATCAAAAGCATCAGGTAATGAAGGAGCATTATTTTTATTTGATTTTTTACTTTTCATATTATCAAAATGAGCATTAAATATTTCTTTCGACATTCCTTTATTAAATATTTCTCCTACTTCATCTTCTTCATCTTTTAATCCATGTTTTAATATATCACCATATCCTTTTTCATCTTCATTTGGCATTTTATATTTTTCAAATAATGAATTAAATTTATTAATATCAAAATTACGCTCATTTACATCCATTATATCTCCATTTGCATTTTCATCTAAATATGTAACTTCTTTTGCTTTCGGTATATAATCTGAAATTCGCGTTTCTTTAAGATTTGCAGTTTCATTCGACTTCTTTCTATTATATGTTCGTTTTGGTTTTTGTGTTGGTTCCAAATCCATACTTCGCTCTGCAATTTTACTTGCTAAATCATATGCTGGAGTACTCTTTGAACTATTATTTTCATATTTTTGGCTTTCCAAATTATCCATAAAGTTTCCATTCCTTTTTTCAGCATCTTCCGCTTTCTTTAATAAATATATATATGATTGTGTAATAACTTGAAATTGTTCTGTATATTCTTCACCTACCTTATCTGGATGATATTTTAATGCCATCTTTTTATATGCTTTCCTTATATTTGAAGTATTTAAATCATTTTGTTCTAAACCTAATATTTCATATGGATTATAATTTTCTTCAAATTTCTTTATTTCAGCTCTTAACTTTTCTCGCTTCTTATCCATATAACTCTTAAATTTATTTTTTCGATCCTTTTCATATGCCTCAAATTCTTCTTCTTCTTTATTATAATTACTTTCATATTCTTCTATTTTATCATTAAAATTTGCTTTATTAAATTCTACATTTGGTAATGGTCTTTCAATCATTGCATCTAATGTTCTGTCATTATATAATAATGATGTATTTGTTGGATATGGCATAATTTGATGGCTCATTTGACTTACTCCGCCTTGTTGAAATTGTTTTACCATTTCTTCATTTGGTTTTTGAATTCTATTCGGAAATTGCGGTAATGCATAATTTTGTGGATTTTGTTGAATTCGCTGTTGTTGAAGTTGTTGAACATTCATTTGTTGTATATTTCTATTTTGTTGAACAAAATTATTAACATATTGTTGATTTGGATATTGTTGATTAACATATTGTTGATTAGGATATTGTTGATTAATATATTGTTGATTAGGAAATTGTTGATTAACATATTGTTGATTAGGAAATTGTTGATTATGATATGATTGATTTGGAAATTGTTGATTATGATATGATTGATTTGGAAATGGTGTTTGTACTGGTCTTTGTTGAACTTGTTGTAATGGTCTTTGTTGAACTTGTTGTAATGGTCTTTGTTGTTGAACTTTATTTTTATTTTTTATAACTTTTCTTTGAACTTCTTCATCTTCATAATCAGATGAAACATTATTTCCCATTTTTATTTTTTTTTATATAAATAAACTTAGACTAAATCTCTTAATATATAAAAATTTTTTTTATATATTGTATAAACTAATTAAAATTATTAAAAATATAAATTATTAAAAATTATTTAAAATAAAAAATAAAAAATAAAATTAAAAAATAAAAATCATTCGCTCTTGTAATATATACTTTTTTGGAAACAAATATATTTTCAACTCATATTTCTTATATAATTCATATATTTTCTCTTCTATATCATCTATTTTTACTATATATTTATTTTCTTCTTTTACACTTATTTCAGCAATGTTTTTTAATTTATGATCTACTATACGACGCTTTAATATAAATCCAAATTCTGGAAAATATACTTTCATATTATTTTTTTCAACATTTATTTCTATAATATATCCATGTGTATCAATTATATACTCTTCTTTATCTACATATTTAAATAATAAATCTAATACTTTACTTTGATTTTGATATTTTCTCATATTTTTATTTAAATCATTCATTTTTCTTGTAATAAATAGTGTATCTAATTGATAATCTTTTAGTCTACTTGGCAATATTTGAGTATATAATCCTTGAATAAACATATCACAAAATCGCCGAATCGGTGATGTACTATGTGTATAATAATTATAACGCCAATGTAAAAATTCATTTATATTATAATGAACATTTATTTTCTTTTTATGATATGCTCTATATTCAGCAGCTTCACCATAATATATATTTAAAAAATTCTTTAAAGTATTATCCATATTATGAATATTCTCATTTTCAATTTGCTCTTTTATTTTTTTACCTTCTTGTACTCTTAATATTGTACGATATCCGTATTTTTTTACACATTTTTTTGCCATTACACAATTTGCACATAACATCCAATATTCAACTAATTTATGACTATCTTTTACTGCATCTGTCTTAAAAATTGCTTTTGATACTTCCATTAAACCAACTAACATATTTTCTTTTACACTTAATGTATTTTTCTCTCTTTGGTAATATGTATCAAATAACTTATTTACACTATCATAATCATAATTTTTCATAATATATCCTATTTTTAATTTTATATCACTACTTACTATTTTATCCTTTTTTATTACAAATATAGTTGATAATACATTTCTATATTTCTTCTCCAATAATGAACATAAATCTTCAGCATACTCTTTTGGTATCATATTGATATTTTTATTGTAATCATAAAATGTACTCATTCTTTCTGAAAATATTTGAAAATATTTTGTAACTTGGTCTTTAAAATATGTCCATGTATACGATATATGAATTCCTATTTCATAAATTTCATTCTTTTCATCCAATACTTTAAAATGAAAAGCATCATCAATATCTTTACATCCAATTGGATCAATGGAAAAAAGTTGATAAATATAATTCTTCTTTTTATCTTTTTTATTCATAGTATCAAATAAACTTTGATTTAATTTACAACTTTTTTGAAACTCTTCATCTTTCTCTTTATCCTCATTTATTTTATCTTTTGGAAACTTAATCTCTTTTATTTTATTTAATTCATTTAAATATTTTAAATGATTATATTCTCCCTCTTTTGTTCCTACTGTTCCAATATAATCAATTACATTACCTCGTAAATAATTAGTCCATTCCGCAAATTCAATATATACATATTTATTTTCTGTTTCATTTTCATATTTTGATGCTACATAAAAATCCGGATAATTCGGTACACTTGGTTTAAATAAATATAGTAACTTATCCTTATATACTCCATATTTAACTTTACTATTTAATAATAGCGTTCCAACCAATTTATGTTCATTTCTATCTATTATATTATAACTTTTCTCTTCTACGTTTATATCTATTAAATCTCCTTGTAATGCTTTTCCACTATAATCTTTATGAATTTCATAATCATAATTTACATATTCATCATAACGACTCCATATTTTTTTATGGTTCTCTTTTTCTTCTTCTGTAAGAGTTCTTAATGGTATAGGATACATTTTTTATTTAAATAATAAAATAAACTTTTATTTTATTATATATTTTACTTTTAATCTCTTTTTTTATTTTTATCATTTTTTATTTATCTTTAAAAAATTACTTTTTATTTTAATGTTTTGATGATTTTTGTGTTTTTGAACTCTTTACTGTAGCATCATCACTTTGAGATGATGATTTTTTACTACTCTTTACTGTAACATCATCAGCAACACGTGACGGTGTTGACTCACTTGAATGATGTTCTTTCTTAGGAGCTGGGGGAGGCATTACTGCTGATGCTCCTCCTACCATTTGTTTTGCCATAAATTGCTCTTGAAGTGATACAAGCTTTTCAAATGCTTTCGCAATACGATGAATATCATTTCTCATACTTTCAATATGTTTAACACTATCTGAAATTTCTTTTGTATGTTCACAAAGAAGGTCAATGTATCTTACAATGTTATTTCCATTGTCATCCTCAAGAAGTGTACACATTCCTTTATAAAAATCATTATCTGAAAGATCAATATTTACCTCAGAAGCATCTTCTTCATCTTCTTCATCTTCTTCTTCTTCTTCTTCTTCATTTCCTGATCCTTCACTTTCAGTACCACTTCCTGATTCATGTGCAGAAACTACTTCTTCATCATGGTCATGTGAATGATCATGCTCTTGAATCTCGCTATGTTTACTACTATGACGTTCTTTAACTGATGGCATTTTAATTAAATTATAAGTTTTCTTATACTATTTTATATATAAACTCCTTTATATTCATTATTTTTAATAATTATTTTTTTATAATTATTAAATTATTTTTTTAAAAAAATTATACTTTTGGTACATAATCTGTTGAAATAATAAAATTTAATCCATATAATATAGCAATAATTAAAGTTGCTATTATAAATGGAACATATATATATTTACTATAATCAACACCATATGAATTTTTTTTATTTTTACTTAAATTAATATTTGAAACATTATTTATTTGAATATTATTTGGTGACATATTTATATATATTTTACTATTATATAAAAATTTATTTTTATTTAAAAATATATTTAATATAATAAATTAATAAAAATAATATAATTATAAATATACATAAAATAATAAAGTAATTTTTGTTTTTTACCAAATAAAAAATAGAATACTCTTTTAAATCTATTAAATTATTTTCTTTTAATAAATTATTATCATCTTTTAATAAATTATTATCATCTTTTAATAAATTATCTAATATATTCATATTTTTTATAATCTCTTCATTTGTTAATATAATATTATCTTTCTTTTCAAATTTTATATGTATTACCATATTTCATATTACTTATATATTATATTTTTTATAAAATATTTATTTTATATATAATATTCTAAATAAATTTTAATATAATATGATATAATTGCTAATACTACAAATAATCCTACTAAAGTTACAAATTTATGTTTTCTCATTTCTTGATTATCATTATTACTTAACTTAAATATTTGCGGTTTCCATAAAAAGATAAATGCAATTAATATTGAATAAATTAATACTAAATGTTTAAATTCTAATTCCATTTTTATTAAATATAATCGAAATATTTATTCTATTTATATATATTATTTTTTTGTTAAAAAATAATCATATAATATAGTAAAATCATTTTTATTTATAATTCATAATTTATAAAAAATGAAATATAATATAAATATTAAAAATATTAAAAATATTTATAAAAAAAATAGTTTTTTTTTAACTTTTCTATTATTCATTTTACTTCTTATTTTAATTACATATTTTTTAAAAAAAAATGTAAAAGAAAATTATTTAAATTACTTTTTACCTTATTACAGTACTAGTAGCACTGCTATTTATGATTTTTATGAAAAAGATGAAGATAATAATAATCAAACAAAAAAAAGTTTTATTTATAAACCACTTAAAATAGGTTTTGATGAAGATGGTGAATTTATCAAACAACTTGGCTCCATGTTTGTTGCTAAAAGTTTTATTAATAATGTTACTTATGTGAAAGATAGTGATGAAATGACTTTAATTAAAAATTGTAATTCAAAATCTCTTGATTTAGTAAATTGTGCAAATCCTTTAGTTTCTAACTCATATGTTTCTAAAGATTATAAAAATTTACGTTTTATCTGTAATACCAACAAAATGTATTTATATATATTATCTTCTCGCGCTTCAGGCTTAGAAGCCCTTTCCGACATTTCTAAAGCAGTTACTTCCAACGAAAAATTCATTATTTCCGTTGATTATAAAGATAGTGTTGCTCATTTATTCACAACTGACTTAATGAATTCTTTAGGATACAAAGAAAGTCATGATTATAACATATTATATTCAAATGACGGTTCATCGGAAAGTGCTTTAAAAAATTTAGTTTCAAATAAAAGTAAATTAACCATTTTATCATTACCATTTCATCCTGATTTATTAAAGAAAGAATGTTGTGCTCTTGGTGTGGAACTCTTCTTTTTACCTTTTGATTTATATAATGAAGATAAAACAAAAGTATTTTTCACCAAAAACTTTTATTACATTCGTGATATTTATGATTTAAATGATGTTTGTACTGGTTATTTACCTAAAAAATATGGTGGTAAAACGTATAGCAGGTTTAGCGCTCAAATACCCATTGTTTCATATTACAATACACTTATATGTAATAATGATTTAGATGATAATAGTACAAAAGAAATATTACGAACATTTTATGAAAATATTCGTTTATTTAATCAATTACCAGTATTTCATAAACAACCAATTTATAAAACACAATTAAATGGAGGACCCCAAAACGCTTTACCTATGAATAATGGAGCTAAAGAATTTTTTATTCAAAAAGGATATATAACATTAGAAGATAATGAAAGTTGTAAATATTTAGTCGGAATTGAAGAGTGTAATAAAGCAAGTTTAGAAAAAAATGGATTTATTGAAGGAAATAAAGAATTAGATGCTATTTTCAGATTTCACTAATTTTTTTTATAAATAATATTTTATAATTATATATAATTATAAAATAATGAACGATTTAGAAAATGAACAAATGATAAAACTTATTCAAACTATTTTATTTGAAATGAGTGCTGGAAATCCAGGAGCAATATCTGTTTTACGTCAATTATTTGAAAAGTATCCAAATGAACTTTTTGATATTCTTGAAAAAATGAAAAAATATAATATTATTGATTATCACATTTGGGTATTATATAAAGAGCATAATAAAAATATAGATGATTTTGTAAAACATATTCAAAATTTAGAATAAAAAATTAATATTTGATTTTTGGAGCAATAATATTTGCTGGAGCGTCACCCCATGGCATTTCAAAGGGTCCATTATCTTGATCTTCTATATATTTTTTATATTCATTTTCAGTAACATTACTATTTTTAGCAACGTTAAAAATAATATTACATAATAACTCTTTTTTACTTTTATTATATTTAACATTTTGAACTTTAATAGTAACACCTTTTGGAACAATATGCTCTAAATTTGCGGTTTCTTCAATATACTTTTTACTTTGACGTAATGCTTTATTTAATGCGCTTTTTGATGGATTTACAACTTTTTCTTGCCTTTCATCATCATTTTCTTTGAATATTTGATAAAAAGGAAAAATAAGTTGCGCTTTTTGTTTATTTTTTATAATTGGCGATTTTGAATTTGATAAACCCATTTTAATTATACTATATTATATCTTTATTTTTTAATCAAAAATATTAATTATTTTTCATAATTTCTATTTCTTTTTCTTGTGAATCAATTATATTTTTAGCTAATAATTCAATATCTTCCGATATAGGTACGTCTAATTTATTTAATAATTTTTTACTCATCATAATTGCCATAGAATGATGAGGTATCATAGATGTTATATAATTATATTCATTGACAAATACTTGATTTCGTAAAAGTATAAAAGTAAGTATCGTTACAATTACTCCAAATATAAATAATTTTATACTTTTGTAATACATAGCCATTAAAATAAACATTAAACCAACCATCATTAAACTCATATAAAAATCATTGATATTAAGTCTTATATCATTGATATTGTTAACGAAAGAGTTCATACCAGAAATAGTACCTGCTAAAATCATACAAATCGTCATTATTATAATACTTTCATTAGAATCCATATGATTTATATTATTTTGTTTATGATTATGTTTATGATTCATTTTTATAAATATACTATATTATATTTATAAATTTATTTATTTTTGATTAATCTTTATCCTTTAAATCTCTATAACGCATTTTAACTGAAGCAAAATCTTCAATATTTGGATTTAACATTGGAATATCTTTAAGTTCATCAATATTAACACTCATATTTTCAAGAGTGCTTCCACGAACTTTACTTAAAGTAGTTGTCATTTTAGATAAATATTTATCACGACTGCGGAAAAGATTACTATTTGCAGTGTATATAAATCGTTGTTCATCAACATCATATTCTTTAAAAATAGTATCATGTTTATAATGTCCTTTAACAACGTGGTAATATTTTGTAATAAATTTGTAATATTCACGAGCTTCAGCATCTTGTTTATAAAGAAGTTCATCAAAAGATTGACTTAATTTATCAAGTATTAAATAACCGGCTTTATCAGAACTCATTTTATTAAGTTCATTATCACTATACATTATGGCTTCATTGTCAGAAAAAAATATATTTTGATTATTTTTATTTTCCATAATCATTTTTAAAAAATTATGATATAAAAAAAAATCTTTTTTTTGATAAAAAGAATCATTAATATGACTTAAATCATAATTATCATTTACAAAATCACGAATGGAAACATTATAAGTGCTATTTTGTTTATTATTATTTATATTTTGAACATTATTATTATTTATATTTTGAACATTATTATTAATAAATGTATTATTAATATTTTTATTTAGTTCATCATCTTTTTCTTTTTCTTTTTTTAAAATTAAATCATATTTTTTTTGTATTGTTCTTATTTTATTTAATTCTTGATTTTTTTTACAAGCTTTTGAATTTAAATAATGTCTTCTTAATGAATATATACTTGAAAACTCTTTATTACAATTTATACAAATATGTGATTCATCATTATCTTCTTCTTCATTAAATTCTTCATCATATTGTTCTATATTATCATCTTCTTTTATGCACTTTTTATTATCTTCAATATATAATACTTTATTATTACAAAACATAAAATCTTTATTAATTATATTTTCTTTTTCATTAAAATGTGTAATGATATAAATATAATCATTTTTTGATAAATTTTTAGTATCAAATGTAAAATTAAATTTTTTATTTTTACTTAATTTTTCTGCTTCTTCATATGTAAAAATTGTTGAGCATTTGCATTTTTTTTTCCTTTTATAATGACGATATAAATCACCAAGATTATTTGTTTTATATTCAATACAGTAATGACAAATATACATGGTAAGTAAAATAATTATTAAATAATATATTATTCTCTTTATATTAAAATTATATATTATTTAATTAAAAATTACATAAATGTAAATTTTGCTAAAATTGTAAAAATGTATTTTTTAAAAATTACATTTTTAGTACTTTTGAATAAATAATTATTTTATTACCATAATCATCATACTTTATTTTATTTTAATAAAAATTATTAATACTTTTATCATAAAATTACATATGTAAATTTACACCATTTACAAAATTAACATGTATTAGTAATTTTAAGTTTTCATCTTTTTAAGTCTCCAAAAATAAAAGGCAAAAAGGAAAATCTAAAAAAGGATTTTTTTTGGCGAACTCAAAAAGATGAAAACTTAAAATTACTAATACATGTTAATTTTGTAAATGGTGTAAATTTACATATGTAATTTTATGATAAAAGTATTAATAATTTTTATTAAAATAAAATAAAGTATGATGATTATGGTAATAAAATAATTATTTATTCAAAAGTACTAAAAATGTAATTTTTAAAAAATACATTTTTACAATTTTAGCAAAATTTACATTTATGTAATTTTTAATTAATTATTATTTATTTAAAATATATTAAATTTTATATATTTTAAATAAATAATAAGATATAAATATACCGTAATATAATGGTAATAATATTTTATTTTTAAAATAAATTTATTTTTCTATATTTTTTTATTTTGCATATTTATAAAAAAATGCTTAAAATTGCTAATTTTCTCTTTTTTATTTTATAAATAATAATTTATTAAATTTAATTAGTTAAAATAAATGAATTAAAATGCCATTTTAAAATATATAAAATGTGCGATTTTTTTAAAAACGATGAATACAAAAAGAAGAATATGTATATATCTACTCACTATTTTCATTTATTACATTTTTTAAAAAATGAAAATGATTTAAAAGATTTATTTAATTCTCATTTACATCAAAGTATTATTCATGAACTTTTTAGTGAAAATGATATTATATTATTATTAGATTCTCCATATTTTGATATTCATTATAAATATAATAGTAAAAAATATGAAAAGAATTTAATTAAAAGTATTAAAAATAATATTTATCAAAAAAATTTACATTTATCCAATATTGAAGAAGCTTATTTATTAAATGAAAAATTAGAAAAAATAAATACACCACCAGAACCAACAATTAAAAGAAAAAAGAAAATCTATAAACCTATTTTTTTACATAATGATTTATCTTCAGAATCTTCTTCATCTGAAATAAGTGAAAATGATTTTATATTAGAAGATTATGAATCTTTATCATCTGAAGATAACGATTTTTATGCTTTTACAAATCCAATTCATAATTTTAGCTCAGAATCAGAATCGGAATCAGAATCAGAATCAGATAATGAACATATTCATCAACCTGGAATTTTATTACATCATCCAGATGAAGATAATTATTTTAATCAAAATCAAAGCCAAACCGGTAATTTAAATATTACTTTAGTAGATGATGTATTTACGGATCCTCGTGATAATCATGCATTTATATATCACGGACGCGGAAATATTGAAAGACGATATATTGACGAAAATGGAAATAGAGTGAAAGAGTTATTTAATATAAATAATCAAAATGAACCAATTCAAACGATTTATTTTAGTGGAAATATTAATGTACCACAATTATTAGAAACTCATCAAAAAGAAAATGATGAATCACATTTAATAGATCATATTTCTAAATTAAATGAATCTATAGATAATTATAAAAAAGTTGGTAATATTGAAAATAAATATGATGATAATCAAGAATCTACTCGTGAAACTGTAGAAATTGAAAAAATAAATAAAAAACATTTATTTACTTATTTTTCATCTTCAAAAAGCACAAATTATAAAAAGTATGAAGATAGTAATATTTTAATATTAGCTTGTATGAAAAAAATGGATAAATTAGCTTATTTTTTATTAAATCATTTTAAAGATATAGATGTAAATTATACAAATAAAAATGGAGAAAATGCTTTATTATTAGCTTGTGAAAATGGATTATTTGAAAGTAGTAAATATTTATTAGATCATAAAGATGTTCAAGTTAATATTTTTAGTAATGAAGAAGGAGATTCAAAAGAACATTTATTAGAAATATGTGCTCGTAATAAATTAGGAGTTCAATCATTACAAATATTAGATAATCATCAATTTAAAAAATATATTATTCAAAATAGACACAACATAGAATATAATTATATTGTAGAAAAAGCTTTAGGACATGCTTCCAGAAATAATATGATTATAGTAATTCAAACTATTTTAGAAAATTATAAATTGGATGTTTCAATGTTAAATACATATAACAATAATCCATTATATTGGTGTACAATGCATAAAAATAGTGAAGCTATTTCATTATTATTAAAATACAAAGATATAGATGTATCCGAAGTAAAAGAAAAGAATATACGTATGAGTTATTTAGAATTATTATGTAAACAAGGATTAGAAAAAAATATATTTGAATTATTAAAAAATAAAAAATATGATTTAAAAGAGAATAATGATACAAAGTCACCATTCTTTTTTGCTTGTAAAAGTGGATTAACAAATGTTGCTCTAAAATTACTTGAATTAAATGATTATAAAGTTAAATTTGAAGTAAGAGAAAATAAATCACATAAAAATAGTTTATATTATGCGTGCTTAAAAAATATGAATAATGTTATTAAAATATTATTAAATAAACAAGATATAAGTGAAGATATTTTAAATATAATGGATATGAATGAAAATACTCCATTGATATTATGTATTAAAAATAAGAATGAAAAACGTGCTCTTCAAATATTAAAATTAAAATATGAGAAAAAAATAAATGTAAATGTATATCAAAATAATAATAAAAAGAAAAATGCTTTATATTATGCGGTTGAACATAATTTAAAACGCGTTATACAACTTTTATTAAATGATAAAATATCTTATACTCCAACTCTTTTAAAAATCTTTTCAAAACTTTCTCAAAGTGAAAATAAAGAGAAATATAACAAAATATTAGATACTTATAGAAATACTGACAAAGTAAGAGAAAATAATTGTAATATATGTTTTGATAATCATTATAATGATTCAAATCATAATAAAAAAGAAGAAAATATGGATAATATAAATTATTTAGTAAAATGTGAATTTTGTGTTGGATTATTTCATATACAATGTTTATCTACTTATTTTAAGTCAGCTCATAGTAGTAAATGTCCATATTGTCGTAAAAAAGGTAATTATTTTTTAACAAAATAATTATTTTTTAACAATTATTTTTCTTTTTAAGTGCGTTTGAACAATAAAAGCCATTTGTATCAACTTCATGAATGGCAATATCATTTTCATCACCATAAATAGGAATATATGTATTTAAATACAAACAATCACATTCTTCTTTAAATGTTTTATGTTCAAACCGTCCATAATGTTTTACAAGTAAATCATAAAATCGGACAACAAAGTCATTACTTGTTTCTTGATTATCAATAATGACAAAATGATAAAAGCTATGGCTTTTAGTATACATTCGCATATCATCTAATTTATAATATTCCGCAAGAGCATCATGAAACAATTCTAATACAGGTTCATCTTCTGTTGGAGGATCTTTTGGATTATACCAAATGGATTTAACAGCCATTTTATCTAATGATGAATCTTCACAATTTTTCCATTCAAGTTCAACTTCATCATTTTCCATATTAGATTCTCTTTGAAGAGTCAAACCAATTTTTGTTTTAATTACAATAAATTTCCTTTTCACTAATATATTAAAAAATTCTTCACCAATAGAAGAATCTACAATTAATTTGAGCATTCCACGTTGACCATGATAATTTTTTTTAAATGGTTTAGATGGAAAGTAATCATGAACAACCATACCATAATGATTTTGATTAATAAACCTGAGATAATTCACATCTTTATCAGAATAATTATGTGGACTAATTTTATCATAAAAGTGTGAAACACGACCGCGTAAATAGCGTTCACTGTGGTCACGCATATTTTCTAAAAAATTAAGTGTAAACTTATATTCTTTTTGTGGATTTTCAATTTTATTTACAAGTTCATTCATTAACTTTTCTTTTGAAGTAAGTAATGAAATACTTTTTGTTTTTTTACTCATTTTAAAATTTATTAAATTTATAAATTATGAATTTAATAATATAATTATTTAATTTTATTTCTTTTAATATAAAAGAATCATTTTTTTATACTTTTTAATAAAAAAATTAATTTTTAACAACAATTTTATTGTTTTGATTTGGATACATTACATTATGAATTTGATTATAATGGTTACTTCTTTCTTCTATATCACCTTCAAATGCATAATCTGGTGAATTAAGGAAACTATATTTATTATCTTCAGAATCTACACTCTTTTCTTTATCATTTTTATTTTCTATATTTTTATGAAATTGATCAGTACAACATGTATTTAATTTTGTTGAAGAATTCCAACTACTTTTAGAATCACAATTATAACACATAGGTGTATAATCAGGATGTGGTACAAAAAAATGATAACCAATTGGAATCATATTTACAGGAAGTTCACATTGACCATTTGATAAACATTTTCCACGACTATTTGGATAATTTTTATTTGCTTTAAAAAAAGGACATTCATCATCTTTTTTACAAGGTTTATCATAAATACCTTTTGGTTTTACACGTCCGTAAAAATCATAGGGTGATTCACATTGTTGACGAGATAAATAAGGTAATATAATATTACTTTTTGCATTTGGATTTAAATAAACTTTAAAATCAGTATTGAAACAAGCATAAGCTTCTTTTAAATCAAATTGTTTTAAATAATCTTTTCGTTTTGCTACTTCTTGATTTACATCACGATAATAATCTTCATCATCATGTCTATAATTACTATTTAACATAAAATATTTTTCACTAGAAGCTCGTAAACCAGCACTTTCATTCATTAAATAATTAGAAGATTCATTTGCTCCAATATATGTAGCATTTATGATTTTATATGATTTATTTAGTACAATACCTTGATAAAATATGGTTGGAGTATAAACATCATTTTCTCGGAATATAACAACTTTTATAGTATATATTTTATTGTTATTATTCTTTTTATTATATTTAATAGATTGAATGGCATATTTATAAATATAAAAACTTGTAGTACCAAAAGTAATTAATTCATTATTAGATAATATAGATTTTTGATTTTCATTAATACGATTAATGAGTAAAGTATTTAATTGATTAACATCGTCAATTGGACTTTTTATTTTATCATAATTTAATACATTTTTTTTAGTTGGATCAAATTCTTTTGCACGATGAATCCATGTTTTTTTATTTAAAGCATATAAATCATATTTTAATTCATAATCATACTTTATATTATTATTGCTACCTGTTAATGGATCTTTTAAATCTTCTAAATAATCTTCTTCTCGAACTTCTTCTAAAACAATATCTTTATCATTGACTAATGGTATAAGTTTATTATAATCAATTAATCCCATACTATATGAATTATTTCCGTATTGAGCAGTTGGAGGTAATACATTATAAGCCATATTACGATCTAATGGTATATCTTCTAAGAAATCAGTATTAGATTCATTAGGGAATTCTTTCCAATATTTATCACAATTATTATTTTTTATATTATCTTGAGGACCATAAGTTAAATCAACATCTTTATTATTTTGAGCACCGAAATTATTATTTGCTGGTATTTTGTTACAATAAAATTCATTATTTTTATTATTTTTTAAAAGTATATAATATAAAAAAAAAGATAAAATAATTATAAAAAATATAATAAATAAAGTATATTTTTTTTTTAATAAATTATTTATTTTCATAATAAACATCTATTTTAGATATATATAATTTATTTTTTAATAATTTAACTTTGTTATTTTTTTTATTATTTATAATTAGAATTCTTTATTAAATTTGAATATAATGGGTAAAATTGATAATAAAAAAAGTAAAAAAGATAAGAAGCATCATCATAGAAGACGCTCACATTCTTCTTCATCCTCTTCTTCATCTTCCTCTTCAAGTGATTCTTCTTCTTCATCTGAAGATGAAAGTTGTAAACCATGTACTTTTAAACATTATCCTAAAATGTATTTAAATGAAAATATTCATGGAACATATAATTCATACACATGTCCTCCTACAAATTGTGCAAATGTTTGTGTGATTGACAATTTTATTCCTATTAAAGAATATATTGGATATACTGGATATACTGGATATACTGGATATACTGGAACAACCGGTTATACTGGTTATACTGGTTCTGCAACATCACTTTTAAATGCGGTACAGAATATAAATAATATATCTTTAATATCGAATACTTTAACAACATTATTTAGTTCTTCTACAATAACAACAGTTGATGGGGCAACATATTTAATTCAATATAGTTTTACAACACAATTAGATAATGGTACAGCAATTAATAGTACAATTATTCGCGATAGTACAAATTTAGTAAATGATGGTGCTATATTAACAACTACAGAAAATGGATTATGTTCATTTAATGGATTGCAAAATGGAGCAACAGTAACTTTACATGGTTATTATACTGATTCACCAGGTGCTGGTACATTCACATATAGTGTACAAGCAATATCATCTACAAATACAAACGCAGTTACAAATGCAGGTAGAACAATTATGGTTTTCCGTGTTTCTTAAAAAGTTTTATTTGTTTGTTTTACATAAAAAAAATATTTTTATAATATAAATATATTATAAAAGTAAAATGATAAGTAATTATAAACCATTATTTTTAGAAGAAAAGTATATATCCAAATATTGTGCATTAATTAAATATATTTCATCTGTAAATTATATTGAATCTGAATTACATAAAGAGTTTAAATCTTTTATAGAAAATCAGAGTTTACAACAATTTATAATGATTATAGTAGATGAAGATGATAATGTATGTATGGCTGGAAAAATAAATTACAATTTTAAATTTTCAAAAAGTAGTTGTTATGATTTATTTATTCAAGACTTTGTGTATAATCAAAATTTAAATAAACCAGTTCCTTTTGAATATTTAATAAATCAATTTTGTGAAAAATTAGAAGAATTTGAAAGTAGAAATCAATTTCAAATTCATAGAAAATTTATTTTATCAAATCATTTTTTATCTTCATTACATCATCTTTTTATTAAAAATGGTTATTCACCTATTATATAATTTATTCTAAATATACTATTTAAGTACATGATTCTTTTTTAGAAAAAGCTTCTGTTAAAATTTCATTTAAATAATATTTTTCACCAGGACCACCATTTCCGCTCATTAATTCTTTTTTACTTAAATCTTTAAACCAATCAGGATAACCAGGAGCTGTATTATATAAAAAGAAAAAATATCGCTTTCCACTACAATCCTTTACATTATATGGTGTCATAATATTATTTAATTTCTTCCCTTTACTATCATATTCTTGACATAGTGAAGGAGTATGAATATAATCCCAATTACTATCTTTATCTTGCATTTCATGAATACAACTATTTAAAACACCGCGACCAATTGCATGATAATCAAATGTTTCATTGTTTTCAATAACATAAGCTGATTTGTCTTTGACACATTTCATAAATTGCGTTTTTGGTTTACTCATCATTAAACCATTTACTGGATGATTTTTACTATTTCCTGGATTTCGTTCACATGAACCACGACTTTTACCACAACCAAATCCCATATAATCTTTATTACTAGCCATTAATTTTTTATAAAGTGGACATAAACATTTTACAATAATAGTATCAGCATCAATCCAAACACCACCATATTTTTCTAATAAAGCATAACGATAATAATCTGTTTTGTGAGGAATGGAAAGATGATCTAAATGAATTGTATCTTTTACTTCTGGTAAATATTGAGTTATATTATTTTCATTTAAAGAAATAATTTCAAAACAATCTTTACAATTATGAACTATAGAATCGTAACATAAATCAATATATCCAGGTTTCTTTTTACCAGCCATAGTTTCCCAATAATACCATATTTTAGGTTTATTATTATTTTCAAAAGTTTCAGAAAATCCAAATAATGATTTGTATTTAATATTACGTGAATAACGTTTTAAATAAAGGTGAATAGAACCAATTGAAATAGCAATAAAAGCAATAATAATAATTAATAAAAATGAAAAAAATGAATTTTTAAAATTATTAAATTTAAAAGTATCATTTTTTAAATGAAAATTAAATAAACTTTTTTTAACCATGTATTTATTATAGTTTACTAAAATAAATAAATATAAATTATATTTTTTAATAAAATATAATTTGTTAATAAAAATATATATGTTGATAAATAATATTTTAATCTTCTTCAGAAATAATGGAAGGTAAGCATATATCTTTTCTATTATATAATTTAAAATAATCAAATATTTCAAAAATAGAATGACGTAATTTATTTTGAATACAATAATTATGATAGTGTACACATAAAGCTAAAAGTATAATAATAAAAATAAGTATATGTGGTAAATATTTATAGTTTGTAAAGTTTATAAGTTTCATTTTTAATTATATCTATATATTATTTATATATTTAATTAAAATAACTATTTATTTCTTTAATATATATTTGGTCATCATGATTTGCATAATAAAAATTAAGTGTTTCATTTATACTTCGTATTGATTTAATTAATTCTTCTGCATCATCTTTATGAATTGGAGACCTTCTATTTTGAATTTGTGGAATAACATAAATATAATTCATAAATTTATTAAATAATTCATAATCTGAATTTGATATATAAATAAATCTTTCATCAATGGAAGCATAAATATATTTTTTAATAATATTAATAATGTTATTTCTTTTTATTTCATCACAAATGATATATGTAAGTTTGTTCATAAAATGTTTATATTTTTCTTCTTTTTTTGAAATAAATAATTTATTTTCTTTTTCATATTTTTCTTTATATATTTTCTCTTCTTCTATTTTTATTTTTTCTTCTTCTATTTTTATTTTTTCTTCTTCTATTTTTATTCTTTCAATGCGTTCACATTCATCAATAATAGATTGATGAATAATTTTTTCATATTCATCTTCCACATCTATATAATTATTTGATTCTATATTATGATTTTGATTTAAATATGATTCTATGCTTTTTTGTATAGCAATTTCTAAATCATCATTATTTTGATTAATATTTTCTGAAAAATCATCAACTAATCTTTCACTATAAGCTTTATCAGGAATTCGTACATTATCGTCATCATTAAAAGAGCTCATTTTTTATAAATAAAAATATATTATTTATTTTTATATTTATAATAATAAGTATTTTTATTTAGTAAATGATTCTATCATTTTTTTATAATTTTTTATAAATAAGTTTATTTATATAAAATACTTTTATATTTATATAATAAGAAAGTAAAATGGCAAATGGAATAGAAGAAAATGTATTAAATGATATTTTAACATTTCAAGAACATTTTTTAACAACAACTCACATAGAAGAAGAGAATCAATCAACTTTAAATTTAAATAATATATTAGATTCAAATTATAATATGAATATAATAGATAGTATAAATGATTTTAATGATAAAATAAATGATTATAGAGTTATAGAACATAAAATATTAGTAAATGAAAAAGAAAAAAATGTAAAAAATCATATATTAGTTCATTTAGAGAATCAAATTGAAATTATTGAACAAAATTTTGAAAAAATAGCACATAAACAATTTGATCATATAGTGGATCATGAAAATGATGAAGAGTATAAAATAAAATTAAGTAATGAATTAAATGAGTTATTAGGTTTTTCATTAGAAGAATATAATAAAAAGAGTATAAAAATAGAAGAAAGTATAAATGAAATATGTAATAAAATAAATAATTATTTTACACAATTGCGAAATGATATATATAATTTACATATATTAAATCAAAAATTGCAATTTATATCAAATTATGAAAATGAAAGTAATGAAAACTTTTTTGAATTAATAGATAAATATGAAAATAGTATTAAAAATAAATTAGAAAATAAATTAAAAGAAGATGTAAAAAATAAAATTGAAAAAATACATGATTTATTTAATATGTTAAAATTATTACAATCTCAATTATATGTAAAAATTGTTACAAAATATAGTTGTGGAATATGTTTAACAAATAATATTGAATCATATTATAATAATTGTGGACATGTAATATGTAAAAGTTGTGGAGTTAAAAATAGAAATAGTAACATATGTCCATTTTGTAAAAGAGAAAATATATTAAAACCATTATTTTTTATTTAAAATATTTTTTAATAATAGAAATTAAATAAAATGAATAAATCTTCAAGTAATTTAAAAAACGAAAAAAACAAAAAAAAAGAAAAAAACAAAAAAAATAAAAGTAATTTAAAAAGTAAGTTAGGTTCTAATCGTAGATCAATTACGAATAAAAATATAAATGGTCTTCAACTTGGAAAAGCAGAAGTTATATTAATGCTTATGAATAGTTTTGGATTCCCTTTTGAATATGCTTACTATTATGTTAACAACTATACAAGAAAACAAATTGAAAAAGCATTATCTATTATGTACAATAGTAACACAAATTTTAATACTATTATACAATCATTACCAGAAGATAAAAAAAGAGATCGTAATAATCCATCACATCGTAATGGACCAAATCCTAAAAAAAAATCTAGTGAAAATCCTCCAGTTCCTAATGTACCAGTTCCTAATGTACCATTTCCTGAAAATAGTTTAACAAATGCTATGATTGCATCTGGTGAACAAAATCTACCAAATAATACAAAAACACAATGTTATAAAAACAGTACATTACATATGTTATTATCCATTATTAAAAATGAATTAGCAAATAGAGGAAATAGAAATATAAATACAACATTTGATTCTTTATTTGAAAATATAAATAATACAAACGGTAGAAAAAATAATTTAAAAAATGTTTTAAGAGATATGTTACTTGGTAAAAGTATAGCATATGAACGTTTAATAACTACATATTTTTCAAATTCAATGGCACCCCCCAATGGTCATGGTCATAAAAAAATAAAAGTTAAGAATGGTGTTTATAGAAATAGACATAGATCAGAACATCATCATGATAATAATGAATATTTAAATAATATATTAAATCATGATATTTTTTCAATTCCATTACGTAAGAAAATTTTTAATATAACAAATGAAAATATAACAAATAGTGGTGGAAATATGAATACTATGAATAGTCTAAAAATAAATGGTGATATTAATGGAGAACAAATTGTAAGAGTAGTTCAAAATTTATATAGTTTTATGCCATTTATAGCTCAACGTAATAATTTAGGTAATAGAAATACAATATATCAAAACAGTTTAGATTATATTATTTTACAAATACCTGAAGTAGAAATAATACCTCCAGTATATGAAATAAATCCAAACGGTACACAAGGTAAAGCAATTAAAGCACCAGTAATTGGATTATCACATAATATGAATCTTGATTTAACTACTGAATTTACAGTTGAGGGTCATAGATATATAATAAGTGATATATCATATTATGGCGGTGCTCATTATATTTCTGTAAATAGAAGAGGTGAAGAATTTTATTATTATAATGATTTAGGTAGTCGTAGATTATTAATAGCATCTGAAATAGAAAATGGTCGTATTTCAGGATTTTTACCTAAAACAATTATGTTAAAACGTATTGACTAAAATCAAAAATGAACTTTTTTTTGAAAAAGTCTTTGTTTTCTTTCCATAAATTCTTGATAATTTATATTATGTTTTACAATATGTTGATTATTCATAAACCACATAAAGTGACTATCCGCACATTTGATTCTACTATACGATTCTATAATAAAATCAGCAATGCGGTCTTGTACAAAATAGTCATATAAAATTCCATGTGGTTTAAAAACAAACATATCTGGATAACATTTATATAAAACAGTTTTATAAATAGTAAATAATTTAATGCGATCTTCAAGAGATTTACAATTCATAAATCCAAATTGAGCTTTTAATTGTTCATCTTGTGGTAATTTATTATTTAATATAAAATAAGAAAGATACATTGTATTATTATCAAAAAAATTATAAGCTAATGTTTTCATAATTTCAATACGTTCTGCTGTAGTAAGTTCTTTATCAGCAATATTTTCATTTTCAATTCCATCGAAATTACCCATGCTATTTGAAGTATAATATGTTAAAGTTGGCTGTTTAGTAATATATTGAGATGAAGGTGGTTCAGGATGTATTGGAGCAAAATGATAATGATTATTATTAGGATTCATTTTATTTTTTTATATAATAATATTAAGCAAATATATTCTTTAATATATTAAGCAAATATATTCTTTAATATATTAAGTAAATATATTCTTTAATATAATTTATTTTATATATTCTTTAATACAATTTATTTTATATATTCGTAAAAAGATGTATAATATATTATATAAGTAAAATAGTGAATAATAAATAAAATGAATTTAATTTCATATTTAGCAAGTCGTGGATATATGTGGTTTGAAGGACATAGTCAAGAAATTCCTGAACAAGTTGAAATATTAAAAGCAATTGTAAAAAACAATAATGTCAAAAGTGTAATGGAAATAGGATTTAATGCAGGACATTCAGCAGAAGTAATATTAGAAGCAAATCCAAATATTACTTTAACAAGTTTTGATTTAGGAATGCATCCATATGTTCAAGTTGGAAAAAATTATATTGATAATAAATATCCTTTTAAACATCGTTTAATATTAGGAGATAGTACACATACTGTTCCTTTATTTATAAATGAAAATCCAGATGTAAAATTTGATGTCATATTTATTGATGGAGGTCATATGTATAATATAGCAAAATGCGATTTTATGAATTGTATACAATTAGCTCATAAAGATACAATAGTAATAGTAGATGATATTGTTTTTACACCAGGATTTGATAAAGATTGGACAACAGGACCAACCCAAGTATGGGTGGAAGGAAGAAATGATAAGCTTGTAGAAGAATTTGGAACACGTGATTTTAAACCAGGTCGTGGAATGGCATGGGGAAAATATATAATGTAATTATTTGTAAAAATATATATGTTAAAATAATATTTTTAAATAAAAAATAAAAAAAGAAAATAAAAAAGAAAGATAAAGATAAAGAAATAATAAATAATAAATAATAAATAATAAATAATATAAAAATATGTTAAATAAAATAAATTATGTTCCTCCTGAAAATAATAAAGGATGTTGTGAATATAAATTAAAATTAGTATATAATGTTGACGAAGTGAAAGAAAAAAAGAAAATAAAAATAGCAAGTCAAATGAAATATAGATTATTTCAAGGAAATGGGAAAGCAATATATATTTTAGGAGTTTCAGATAAAGGAGATGTTGAAGGAATTGAAGAGCATGAATTAGAAGAATCTATATTATTTATAGAAAGTGCATGTGAAACTATTAATGCATCTATTTATAAAAAAAGAATTTATAAAGGAAATAATGGTTTTATTGCAACATTGCGTATTGAATTATTAAATAAAGATGAATTAAATCATAATTTTATATAATATTTTATAAAAAATTTTATAAAAAAATTTTATTTAATATTTTATAAAAAATTTATTTTTTATAAATTTTATATTTATAACATAAAAATCTAAATAAAAAGTATAAGTATATAATAGTAAAAAAAAATAAAAATGGAAGCTCCTATTATAAATGAAGTAAAAATGAATGAACCTAAAATGGAATCAAAGAAAATGGGTTCAAAATCAAAATCTATGAAAATGGATAAAAAAGAAGGACGTCGTTTTAAACTTTTAGAACCTTTAATTAAATTTAAAGAAGCTAAAGGTCAAATCATTTCATCTAAAAATCCTCACGGTATGTATAGTGATAATATTCCTTTAAGTGCTGCTCGTAAATGCTATCGTCGTATTGCTCGTTCCATGCAACTTGAAGCTGAAAAAGAAGGAAAAAGTATTTCAAAAGTAAATCAACGTGTTGTATTCTGTTTAGTAGAATTAGGAAATCGTGGTGTAGAAATTGATCGTTTTTATTATGTAGGTAATAATAAGATTAGCAAACCTATTACCAAATTTGTTGGTCATAATATTAAGACTGGTAAAAATAAAACTATTACTACTCATGTTAAACCTGATGTAAAGGCTTTAACTGAAGCTGAATATGTATCAATGAGTAAACCATTATCTTCATCAAAGAGTAAAAGTAAAATGGGATCAAAGAGTAAAAGCAAAATGGGCTCAAAGAGTAAAAGTAAACAATTAGATGTACCCATGGTTGATTTAAATCCAATGGATAAGTAAATTATTTTTTTAAATAAAGAATAAATATTTTTATATATAATATATTAGAGTATATTATATATTTTTTTATAATATATATATTTTTAAAAAATTAATATGGATTTAAGTGGTTTTACAAATTATTATCAAAAAGGAATATATCCAAAGTATGAAAAGGTTTATGTAATAGGTGATATACATGGTGATTTAAAAGCTTTTTTATATGCGCTTCGTTTAGCAAATGTGATTGATAGAAAATTAAATTGGGTTGGTGTAAATACTCATATTGTACAAATTGGTGATATATTTGATCGCAAACCTCGTAGTGATAATTATAATGATGAAGATAGTGAATTTAAAATATGTGCTTTAATATTAAAGCTTCAATATCAAGCATATAAAGCTAATGGTGGTTTTCATTGTGTAATAGGAAATCATGAATTAATGAATGTAATGGGAATATATGATTATGTATCACCGCAAGGAATGAATCATTTTAAAAGAAATAATAGTAGTAGAGCTGATTATTTTAAACCAGGATCTTATTTTAGTAAATATTTAGCGTGTACTTGGAATCCTATAGTAAAAATAGGTGATTCTATTTTTTGTCATGGAGGTATTACACCTAAAATAGCACAAAAATATAAAATAAGTGACATTAATATGTTAATGAGGGATTATTTATATGGAAATAAGAGTCATGAATCTAAACCATATTTTAAAGAATTATTTTTAGGACCACAAAGTGTACTATGGAATCGTGATTTTTCAGTAAATGATTATAATAACAATTATAGAAATAATATAAAAATAAAAGAAGTATTAAGCAAATTAAATGGAAAATATATGGTTATTGGTCATACAATACAAAGTAATGGAATTATTAATCGATATGATGGTTCAGTATGGAATGTAGATACAGGAATGTCAGAAGCATTTGGAATGCGTAAAAATCCAAAAGAGCGAATTCAAATATTATTTTTTGAAAATAGTAAACCACGAATTGTAAAATATTTATAAATATAAAAAAGAAAATTTAAAATAATAATATAAAAAATATTTTTATAAAATAGTAATATTATAAAAATGCTTGATTTACGATTTACAAATGTTGAAAATAAAAATAAAAATAGTAAATATGAAAAAGGAGACAAATATATTAAATTCCAACGTTTATACAAACGTTATGAAAAAGAAATAGAAGGAAAATATAAAAAAGATATTCCTCAATTTAAAAAATTAAAAAAAGCAAATGAAAATTATAAGGCATATAAAAGAAATGTAAATGAAGGTCGTCGTGGATTTATAGGTAAATTATTTTCAAAAAATAATTTAAGTGAACAATCAAAACGCGAATTATTTATATTAACAAAAAAAATGGAACATTTAGATTTATATTTTGAACTTAAACGCGATTTATCTGAATTATTTGCACATATAACTGAAACATTAAATACGAAAGCATTTGTAAGTGGTGAATCACGTGATTATTCAAGTCGTATTGATCCAATGATTGAAAAATTAAATAAATTTAGAACAATTAAATTAGAAGAAGTAGCTCCTACAACTGGTGCAACTGCTGTAACTACTACTGGTGGTAAAAAGAAAAAAGTAGTTAAAAAACGTAAATCTGTAAAAAAACGTAAAACTGTTAAAAAAATAGTTAAAAAATAATTATAAAAAAGTTATTTTCATGAAAAATATTTATTTAATATAGTAAACTATATTAAATATGTCAACACCTGATTGTGCTTTTACTATGTGTCGTATGAATTGTAGATATGTTTTCCTTTTTTTAAAATATGGCTCTAATTATACTGTTCAATTAAAAGTTTTACCTGCTGTTAAAAATGGTCGCTACACAATTATTCAAACATTTAATGTTCCTGAAAGTCAACTTCAAACTTTTATTAATACAACCGTCGCAAGTTATACGCAATAAGAAAGGAACCATATCGTGGTTCCTTTCGAACCTCCTCTCTCTATAAAATAATTATTTTTTTAACAAATTATTTATTTTTTAACAAATTATTTATTTTTTAACAAATTATTTATTTTTTTAACAAATTATTTATTTTTTTTAACAAATTATTTATTTTTTTTAACAAATTATTTATTTTTTTAACAAATTATTTATTTTTTTAACAAATTATATAAAAAGAGGAGGGTCATTGGGAACCTAAGGTTCCCAATTGATATAAAGGAGTTCGTATATATATAATTAGGATTTCAAACAGCAACTTTCATTCCGCAAATTCTCTTAAAATATAATGCCTTAGAAATCCGTCCAAATCTTTATATATAATTATATATAAAGATTTATATAGTGTATATTACACATTTGTTTTCCGAACAATTTTTTTGAACATTATTTTCAATACAATTTATTAAGAATTAAATATATTTTTTTGATAAAATTGTTCAAAAACACATTGAAATGTAGTTCGGAAAAGTATATATCTTAAATTATTTTTTTTTACAAATTATTTATTTTATTTAACGTAGAATATATATCGTATTTGACTTCCTTCATATAATTTTTCTTTTAATATTGGTTTACCATAAATATCATTATCTTGTTGATATACAAAAAAGTTACGATTATAATCAAGAGGTAATTTATCACTTTTATGAATAATTCCGTATTTAATACCTAATTTTTTATTATATTGTCCCCAAATTAAAAGACGTACATTATGATATATTTTCTTTAAATCATGTTCCGATAATGATTTTACTTTATCAAAAGGGTTTATTTTAGAAAGCCATAAAGCATCTGCTCGTAAATAATTACCAATACCGGAAATATATTTTTGATTCATTAGCGCATTACCAATTGCTTTATTTAAATTTGTTTTATGAAGTAGCGCATTTTTAAAATCTTCAAAAGATGTATTTATATCCATAATATCTAAACCAAGTATTTTTAATTTCTTTTCTAATAATTCGGTTGAATCAAAAATAGATATTGTTCCAAAACTTAATTGGTCATAAAAGTATAAACTTCCATTTTCAAAAACAAATTCTACATTTAAATGTTTTAAAGCACTTAATTGATACTTTTCTATATCACTTTCTACATAACGCGAACCATTTAATCCATGTATATATTTTTTACTATTTTTCTTTAAAAAGAACCATCCACCTGACAAACCTAAAGTAATTCCAATATAAACAGGACTTTCTTTATTCAATTGGATATACATAAATTTCCCTTTATTTTTTGTTTCAACAACTTTTAAAGGAAGTGATTTTAATAATTCTTTAAATCCGCTAAAAGGACCGTGTTTTTTGTAACGACCATTTAATATTTTAATATTTAATAATTTTTTATTTTTAATATATTTATTACAAAAATCAGCATATTCACGTACTTCAATTACTTCCGGCATATTATTCTACTTTATATATAATATATTAATATAGAATAGAAATAATAAATGCCAGTTTGTAAAAAAAATCCAAAAAGACATTATACAGGTAAAGAACCTTCACCAAAAGGTTTAGGTTATTGTGCTTCATCTGAAGAAGAAGGGACTATTATGAAAGGTCGTGATGGAAATATGTGGATTAAAAGTAAAGGAAAATGGATAAAACATAAAGAGGAAGATGAAGAAGATGATTTTGAAGAAAAATTAGATAAAAAATTATATAAATGGTGGCAAAAATTAGCTGAAGGAAACATTATACTTATTTATAAAGATGGAAAACATGAGTTAGTTACAAGTTCAATGAAAACTTTCAAAGCACAAGTGAAAGATATTACGCTTAAATGGCACGAATTTCAAAATGATGAAAATGTAGAAGCAATTATATGGAGTGCTCAAAGTTCAGATATTATTGAAGAATTTATATATTATTTAACAAAAAAACATTCTAAAAAAGAATTAGAAGAAATGATAAAAATGAAAGATTTACCAGATTATTTATTAAAAAATTATAAAAAATATTTTGTAAAATATGAATTTTATGGGAAAAAAGATTATACACTTAAAATGTAAAAATTATTTTTTTAACAAATAAAATTATTTTTTTTAACAAATAAAATGATTTTGTTAACAAATTAAGAATAAAATTTAATAATTTTAAATATTTTTTATAAAAAATTTCTATTTTATGTGGATATAAAGGAGTTCGGATATAGAAGAGTAGAAAGGGGTAAAAGCCTTTCTACTTATACTGCAGTGACCGAGTGGACAAAGGTACCTCACTTAAGCTGAGGCGGGTTTCCCATCGTGTGTTCGAATCACACCTGCAGTAAAATCTTTTTTAAAATAATTATTTTAAAAAAGATATATTTTTTAACAAATTTTTAATATAAAAGAATTTATATATTAAATATATATAAGAATGTCTTTTGCATCTCATCCAAAAGCTCAATTTTGGAGTAAAGAAAATATTGATAAAGATGGAAATTTTATAGATCCAAACAATGTATTAAAAAATTCAAAAGATTTATATAAATTTGATTGTTATAAATGTAATCACACATTTGAAGCAAAACCTTATAATATAACACATACAAGTCGACCAAGTTGGTGTCAATATTGTTGTGACCCTCCAAAGTTATTATGTACAAATAATAATTGTGAAGATTGTTATAAAAAATCATTTGCTTCAACTGATTATTCAAAGTATATTCACCCTAATTGTAAAATAGATACAAGAAGTGTATTTGCTGGAAGTGATATAGTAGTTACTTTTATTTGTCCAAATGAAAAATGTAAACATACTTTTGAAAAAAATTTAAGAGATGTTAAACATGGATACTTTTGTCCATATTGTCCAAATAGTGGAAGAAAAAAAATATGTGATGATGAAAGTTGTCAACCGTGTTTGAAAAAAACATTTGCTTCTCATCCAAAAGCTATTTTTTGGAGTACAAAAAATAAAATTCAACCAAGAAAAGTTCCTATTGGAAGGTCTCAACAAAAATATTGGTTTGATTGTCCAGAATGTAATAATGATTTTCAAATGTCTACAAGCCATATTTCTTCAAATAATCATTGGTGTCCATATTGTAAAAATAAAACTGAATTAAAATTACATAAAGCATTAAAAGAAGTTTATCCAAATATTGAAACACAATTTTATGCTCAATGGTGTAAAAATTATAGAAATTTACCATTACCCTTTGATTTTGTACTAGAAGAGTTTAAAATTATTATTGAATTAGATGGTGACCAACATTTCGTTCAAGTTGGTAAATGGGCACCTCCTGAAGAACAACAAGCACGTGATTTATACAAAATGAAATGTGCGAATGATAATAAATATTCTGTAATTCGTATTTCTCAATATGATGTTTTTAATGACACTATTGAATGGTCTACTATTTTACAAGAAAGTATACGAGAAATTAATGAAAAAAAAGAAGTACATAATTATTTTATTTCTTACAAAGAAGATAAATATATAAATTTTATATAAAAAATTAAATATAAAAAGAATATACTTAAAAATAATAAAAAAATTATTATTTTTAAATAAACTAAACAAAAATGGAATATATTTTTTATATATTACCGTATTACAAAAATCATGAAACACATATTAAATGTTTTTCTCTTGAGTCTCAACCATATGATTTAGATGAATTTTTAAATGCTACAAATATTGAAACACATTTTGAAAATAAAAAATGTTGTTTAAAATGTGCTTTATATGCCCAATTATGGTATAATCAAATGATTGCAGAAAAAAAAGAAATTAAATATACTTCTAAATCACATTTATCAAAATTTTCTATTAAAAATATGGATATAATAAGCACTTTTGAAAACATAAATCATAATACTTTAGATTATATAGACCCACTAAAAGTAAAAAATGTTTATGCGCAATTTGTAAAAGAACGTGCTTATAAATTAGCAGATATTGAAGCGTATGATATTACAAAGGAACTTTTAGAATATGTAATAGAAAAATATGATACATATCATATACTCATTTTTATGGAAACATATATATAAATAAAAGATTATATGTACAATACGTGAAAAAAGTTTAAAAATAATAAAAAAATAAAATAGAAAAATGGATAATTATAAAAAAGATATTTTATATGAAACATTACAATATTTTGCGCCATATGATTTTTTAACAAAAAATGATATACTTTTTATTATTCATCATATTGATATTGTTATTCAATATTATTTTATGATTCATAATGAATATATATTATTTTTACCAAAAAGTTATTTTCATATAAGTAAAATAATACCGAATTCATTATTTTGTTTTATAAAAAATAATAACTCAAACATAAAGTTAAAAGATGCTTTAGAAGAATATAATATTACATTAATTCAATCAGAAAAGATTCATGAATTTCAATATTTTTTAAATTTAATCAATCGTTTTCATAAAAGTTATCCACAAAATGATTTTATTGAAAATTATATAATGAAAGTTGGAGAATTATTGTATAAAAATAATAATAAAATAAAATATTATTTATTAAGTCATTATAAATCAAAAGAATATTATTTTTATGAAAATCTATATTTACCATTTGTATTATATAAAAAAATTCAATTATCAAAAATTGTTCAATTTATTTCATTAGAACATTATGCTTATAAAAAAAATGAATATATGTTGCGTTCATTTTCACAAGTTGCTGAAGAATTAGGTGCGATTAAAATACATATTTCATATAATTATATAAAAGATGATGAAAAAATAAGTAAATTGGGAATATTAAATAAAAGTTTAATACATAAAAAGAGTAATAAACATGATAATAATATAGAGTTTGATTTTGAGTATTCTGAAAATAATTATATTAATTTAAATGAATTTTTATTAAATGGGAAAATATTAAATGAAAATAAATTTTTATTAAGTAAAGAAGATTATGAAAGTAATATTGAACTTAAATATTTAATAAATGCGAGATGTCGCAATTTTATTGAAAAATATTACACACAATTTAAAAGTAGTACAATTAATAATAAAGAATTAAATATATTTTTAACATTAAAAGAATTTAATATTAATATTGAAAGTCAAAATATTATTTCAGAGGAAATAGAAACCAATTTACAAATTGATTTTTTAAATCTTTTAAATCATATTCATTTAATTGATGGAGGTAATATTTATCCATTGAAAGAAGGATATATTTATTTAAAACAAGTTGTTTCTCAAGAAGCTTCTTACATAAAATATATTAATTTTTTGAAAGCACATTTACATGCTATTCAAAATAAATATGTTTATTTAGCATATGATTATGAATATATAGATAGTGTAATGAAAATATATCATCAATGTATTGAATTAAATTTTTGTGAATGTGAACTTATATCATTTATTGAAACATATTGGAAAAATAAAAATGAATGGTTTCATTTTACATTATTGCGAGATATAATATTACTTGGAAATGATAATTATAATGATAAAATGCATTTTGTAACATTTCAATATATGAATATTTTTAAAAATAAATATAATAGTTTAAAAAAAATAGAAAATTATTTAAATAATAATATTGATGATTTAATAGAAATTCAAATCACAGAATCTATTAATAATTATAATAATGATGGATATTCTTCTGAAGATGAAATAGAACGTGATCGCCAAAAATTATTAAATCAAAAACATAAAAAAGAAGATAAAAAAGAAGATGAAAAGGAAGATATAAAAATAGTACAAGAAAACGATATATTATTATTGAATCAAATTCAAAATTTTATAAATAATAATAAAAGTAATTTAGTAAATAATGTAATGACTATAAATGATTATATAACAAATATTAAGAATAAATTAAATGGATATACTTATTTAGAAGATAGTGTACAAATAGATGAGTATGAACAAAATGATTTCATAAATTTATATATAAAATATATTCAATGTATTAAAGCAAATGTAATTAAAAAAGAAGAATCATTTAATAATCGTAGTAGTAAATATGATTTTGATAATCATAATTTTAAACAAAAGTTAAAAAATAATTTATTTCAAAAAAAAGTTATACAAATTATTATTAAAGGTATTAAAGGTTCATTTTATTATGAAGATGGTTTAAGTAATAATATTAAAAATAGTGATAAATTAAGTAAATGTATTGAAAATGTAATATATTATTATTTTAATGATGAAGTAAATGCATTACAAGATTTATTATTACATGATATGTTTAATGCAGAAAAGTATAAAATTATTGATATAAATAAATTTATAAAAGAATTAGTTAAAATGGTATCAAAATATTATATTACGAATTCTAATACTATTCATGAAAAAAATATGAAAGAAAAGAAAAATGATAAAAAAGAAATTACTATTCATGATTCTATTCAAAGACATGTTGATAGTAATTCATCACCACAAACGATTGATAATAAAGAAGAATTAAGTATATTAGATGAATCATTAAATATATTTATAAAATTTATTAAAAAAGAAGAAATAGAAGAAAGTGGTTTAAAAGAAAAAATAAATCAATTATACTCATTAAATCATCTTTTAACAAATTATAGAAAATATAGACTTTTTTATTCATATGATGATTATATAAAAATAATTAAATTATATAAAAATAATTAAATTATTAAAACAAATTAAAAATTTATTTTTTATTTTAAAAAGAATATGAAAGAAATATAAAAGAAATATAAAAGATGAATAAAATATAATTAAAATATAAAATGGAATATTTAGTAGAAGAAGAGATTCAAAATATTAATAAAAATAATAAAATAGAAATTTTTTCAAAAGAGTTTGTTGATAAATATGGTGAAAATCATAAAGTAATATTACGTCGTTTAAAAAAAGAGTTAAAACTATTAGATGAAATGAATATAGATTATAAACTTTCTGTAAATCCACTTCGTAAAAAATCATTAAATCATAATAATATTGTTCAAATAGAATTTACTTATTTAAATTATCATTTATATATGTTTATTCCTGAACATTATCCTTTTGAGCAACCTCTTTTAATGATGGATAAATTAAGTATTGATGAGCGAAAATATCGTGTACAAGATGGTTTAGAAAATACTAAAATAGGTTTTTTACATAATTATATTTCTGATTTTGTCATTGATACAAAAGTGGATGATTTAATTTGTATTAAAGAATTTGTTGAAAATCATTTTGTAGTACCTTCAAATATGTCACATAATGATATTGATCCACGACGAGTTTACTATGTTAAATTTAGTAAATATTTTGCTCCAAGTGTATTATTAAATGATGCTTATAAAGTAATGATTGAAGGTATTCATTTAGCACTTGGTATTGATTAAATAATAATAAATAATAATAAATAAAAATAAAGTAACTTTTTTTTAACAAAAATAAAAAATTTAAATAAAATTTGAATATAAAGTAATTACATATATTAAAATATAATCCTATTTTAATATATATTTAACTAGAAGATGGAATCTAAGAAAGCTGCTTTAAGTGCTCGTGCTTATATTGGAAAACGTGGTTATATACTTCGTAAAAATAAATTTAGTGAAGATGAACTGAAAGAATTAAAAAGTGATTTACACGTAAAACCAAATATTATGGGTGATTATGGTGCGGAAGCGGAACCATATGATGTTTTTCTTGAAAATGATAATAAAATCTATATTCCTAAATTCTATGGTATTGAAAAGTTTGGTGCTGTACCAGCGGAATATAATACAACACCACCTGGTCGTGATATTCAAGTAGAATTTAATCTTCAACTTCGTCCTGAACAAAAAGTTCCTGCTGAAAAAGTAATGGAAGCATATTATAATCAAGGTGGTGGTATATTATCCCTTTATTGTGGTGCTGGTAAAACAATTATGGCACTTTATTTTATATCACAACTTAAAAAGAAAACAATGGTCATTGTTCATAAAGAGTTTTTAATGAATCAATGGAAAGAGCGTATTGAGTTTGCGCTTCCAGGAGCAAAAGTAGGTATTATTCAAGCAAATAAATGTGATACAGATTGTGATATTGTAATCGCAATGTTACAAACACTTTCTATGAAACAATTTCCTCGTGAAACTTTTGATGATATTGGTCATGTAATTATTGATGAATGTCATAGAATTCCTTCTAAAGTATTTTCACGAGCACTATTTAAAATTAATTGTCCTTATATGTTAGGACTTTCAGCAACACCTAATCGAAAAGATGGTTTAACAAAAGTACTAAAATGGTTTATTGGAGATATTATTTATTCACTCAAAGCGCGAAAAGAGCGAACCATTGTAGAAGTAGAACGATTAATGTGTGAAAGTGAATTAGAAGAATATAATAAAGAAATTACAGGATATAATGGAAATGTTCAAATTGCAACAATGATTAATAATATTTGTGGATATTATAAGCGAACATTTATGTATATGAAACGTGTTGTAGATGAATTGAATAAACATCCAAGTCGTCAAATACTAATTTTATCCGACCGAAAACAACACTTACTGGATATGGAAAAATGTGCTCTTCAAATGGGAGTAACATCGATTGGATATTATGTAGGAGGAATGAAGGAAAAAGATTTAAAGAAAAGTGAAGAATGTCGTTTGCTTCTTGGAACATTTCCAATGGCAAATGAAGGATTAGATATTAAATCGCTAAATGGTTTAGTCATTGCTTCACCAAAAAGTGATATTATTCAAACGGTTGGACGTATTTTACGACAAAAACATGATATTAATCCACTGATTATAGATATAGTTGACCAATTTTCGGTATTTAGTAATCAAGCAAAGAAGCGATTTGAATTTTATAGAAAAAATAAATATCAAATTAGTGATTTAACAATTAATATTGATGACACAAGCAAAGCAGGAATGGTTCTTAAAAAGAAGGAATATAAACATCATTTAGGAACAAAGGATGATTCATCAGAAGAAGAATTATGTAATATTGATGATAGTGATGATAGTGATGGAGTACAATTTGAAGATATGGGATTTGATAAAGATTTTAGTGCAAGCAGAAAGAAACGAGTATATAAGAAAAAGGTTGTTAAAAAGGAAGAAACAGTAAAAAGTAAAGAAGATATTGTAAATTCAATTTTATCAAATTGGAGTTTTAGTGATAATCAAAAATGGGAAAAATAATTTGTTAATAAATTATTTTTGATTTTTTTAAATAAATCGTTTTTATATTTAATAAATATTGAATATAAAAAAAAAGTTATAAAGATAATATAGTTATAAAAATATTTTAATTATAGTAAACGTCAAAAATGAATCATAATATAGAAGATTTTATAAGTACATTTAGAAATGAATTTGAAAATTTTCAAGATTCATTTAAAAGTAAAGATAATTATAAAGAAGAACTAAAAGAAAATACAAAAAAAGAATTACATTCTATTACAAGTAAATCACATATTGTAGATAGTGTTGAAATATTATCTTTTTCATCACAATTACATTTATATATGGGCTTTTATTTATTTTTATGGAGTCAACCATTAATTGGAATGTGTATTTATCAATTATTTGCTTTTATATTAGTACAATCAATATGCAATTACAATTTCTTTTCATTTGTATTTCATCCATTTTTTAAAAATCATATGAAAGATATTGTATTACCACAAACATTATATACAATTTTTGATTATTATATATTAACAACAAAATATAGTAATTATTTCATAGTACTTATGAATATAGTATTATATACTTTTAGTAATCAATATTTTAAAAATATTGAACACAATGATTCAAAGAAAGTAAGAACATTTATGAATATACTTATATATTTTATTAAATTTTCTTATGTTAAAATTATTTATTCTTTATTTAATTAATTTATTGTTATCAATTTATTCTAACTAATTTATTGTTAAAATAATTTATTTTTTAGTAACAGTAGATGTTGCACCAACATTTTGAGAAATTACTGTAGCACTTGCAGAAGTAGGAGTTGATGATGAAATGTTATTAGGATAACCAGCTGATAATGGGAAACCGTAATTGAACCAATAATCAGGTGATAAATATGAACCAATACCGCCAGAACCACCTTTAAGACTTAAATCATCCATAGGAACAGAGTCGGAAGGTCCCATTTTGCAAATTAAATCTAATTCGAAAGGATCAATAGCATAATTGTAATAACGGAAACGAGATAAGTAGCCATTAAAACCACCAAATTGATTAATATATAAATCACCATCATTTAATTTAGGAATACCACTTAATTTTTGACGTTTCTTTAAATTACAATTTACATAAACATCTACACTATTACCGATTAAAATAATTGAAATATGAACCCATTTATTAATTGGAATATTACCAATATCACATGTTTCATAAACATCTGTATTACTATTATTGTATGTATTAAAACGAATATTTAATTTATTTTCATTAGGATATAACCAAACACCAGGTGATTGAAGAAGTGGTAAATTTCTATATTTAGAATTACCGCTTCCAATATACATATCATTACTACCTTTATGGAAAATATGTTTATAATTTAAAATACTTGTTTTCACATTAAATCCATCTTCTGAATCACAATCAGTATCATCAGCACTTGCACCAAAATTACTATCTTTAAGATAAACCCAGAAACTGTATGAAAATTCAGTACCATATTTACCATCTGAAGGATTTGCAATTTTATATCCTTCTATTTTTAAAGGTTTTGTACCATCAACGGTATCTCTAATAATCATTGGTGAATTATTAACAAAATTGTTATAACCACGAATGGTTACATAAAGATAAATTAATATTAAAATAGCAATAATTACAAAGATGATCATACTACTGCTCATAAAAGAAGAATTATTTGTGCTATTTAATTTTCCATTTTTCATAAAACGATTATTTGTTGACATTTTATTATTATAATAATATTTCTATATTATTATAATACTTTATTTTAAAAAAAATATTTATTTTATTAATAAATTAACTTTATTAATATTTTATTTTTTTTTAAATTTTATTTTTTTTAAATATTTACTTAATATTTTATTTAGTAGCATTTTCTACAGCACCACCAGATGAATATGATAATAAGCTATTATTTTCAAATAATGATATTTTATATAATGTATTACCAGTTGGACCTTGAGTATACATATTTAATACATCACTTGGAGTAATAGCATAAGCAAAATATTGTGTTTTACCAATCTTACCATAGAAACCAGGATTTTTACTTTCACCATAAGTTACCCATAATTTATCGTCAGTAATTACTGGGATACCTTTTAATGCAGTTGAACGTTCTAATTTACCGTTAATATAAACATCAACGCTACGATTCTTTAAAATGTAGCATATATGTACCCATTTCATTAAAGGAATATTTTGAATATCACACTTTTCAGGAGTGGATCCACTAAAAGTGGTACTAGTATTAACTCCTAAAGTATTTGTTTCAGGATATAAATAAATTTGAGGACAACATGTTTTACCATCATTTCCTTCAATTACTTTACCAGTTTGATCTTTCATTGGGTTACCTTTCCATAATACATGTTTAGGAGCACCATAATTATAATTATAATCATTAACATATATCCAAGTACTAATTGATTGTTCTAAACCGCCTTTTAATTGAGGTAATTCGATAGGGGCACGAGCAACATAAGCATCAAGTTCATTATTAATAATAATTGGTGAATCGCTGCTTATAGAACGAGATGTTTGAACATAGTTATAAATTAAGTAAACAATAAAAGCAACAAATGCTACAATAAGGATAAGTGAAAAAATGTTTTGTACTTCACCTCCATATGATTTAACACTATTTTTAACATTATTTAAAGCCATTTTTTAATATACTATATATTATAAAGATAGAAAATTTATCTATAATTTTTAAAATAATTAATTATTTTAAAAATATATATTTCTTTTTTACTAAATATTTTATACTTTATTTTTAATCTTTTTATACTTTATACTTTATTTTTAATCTTTTTATACTTTATACTTTATTTTTAATCTTTTTATACTTTATACTTTATTTTTAATCTTTTTATACTTTATACTTTATTTTTAATCTTTTTATACTTTATACTTTATTTTTAATTAAATTTAATATTATTTAATTATTAAAATCAATTGGTTTCACATTCACATCATCGATTTTCTTTTTTCTACTATTTTCAAAATTATTTATTTTATCAATATATATATTTACACTATTTTCAATATCAATACTATTTAATGAATATTCATAATATGTTAAATATGCTAAATATCCATTAAATCCTGTTTTATTAGAATAAATAATATCTTCTTCTTGAATTACATTTGTTTTTGAAATATCTTCTATTTGAGCTAATGCATAATCAGATGTTATATATAAAGGATATTCATCCATTGATATTGGAGATTGATTAATTGTAGCTGATATTTCTAATTTACCATTTTTATATATATTTATATTTTTTGGTGAAACTCCTACATAATAATGTGTCCATACATTAAAATCTAAAGTTTTTAATTCAAATGATTCTGTTTGTGATCCATTTTGTTGAAAAACAAATGCTAATGATTCATCATTTGGAGTTAACCAAACACCTAAATATTGTGTTAATAATGATATATCATTTTTTTGATCTAATTCAGTACCTCTATAAAAAACAGATTTCCATTCATTATTTCTATACAAATTTTTATTATCTAATGGTTTATTAATATATATCCAAAATGAATAACCAAACATTCCGGTTGTCATTTCTTTTGGAAAAGTAGTACTTTTAACATATTCATGGTTTTTCATTGCATTATATGGTTTATTATCTTTTATTTCAGTTGCTTTAATTAAGGTTCCAATTAATTTAATTTTTTCATTATGTTTATTATAAATCATTAATAATAAAAGAATTAAATAAATAATTCCTATATAAAAATTAATTAATAATAAAACAAAGAATAATAATATTCCTATTATTAATGAACCAACAAGATTAAATTTCATAATTAAAAAATAATATAATAATGTTCCTAATATAAATATATAACCTATCTTTATTTGAAATGGTGTACTATCCCAAGTATTTGTCAAATTTTTTACCATACCAGATGATACTAAAACTGCACTTAATGCTTCATTACTAATTAATGTACGTTGATTTTTTAAGTATTTTTTAAGTCCATTATTTTTATTTTCTTCTTTTTTATTTTCTTTTTTATTATTTTTTGAATTATTATTTGAATTATATAAAAAAGAAATATTATTTTCTAATTCATTTTCATTTTTATTATTTTCTCCAGCTTTGCGAGTATTACTCATTTTATAAATAAATATATGTACTATCTATTTTAGAGATATTTTTTACATTTGAATCATCATATTTTAATACTTTATATTAGAATGATGATATTTTAATACATCTTCCAATTTATAATTTCCATCATGATACTTAAAATAATCCATTACATGAGGAAATGTAATACTTAGAATTGCTAATAGTATTGTACATACTTTAATTATATTTAAAAAAGGATATGAAATAAATAATGTTTCATAATAAATATATGCATATAGTATTAAACCAAAAAGTATGATAAAAAATAATATTGATTTCATAGAAAGTTTAGAATCAGTCATATTTATTTTATTATTATTTTATTTTTCTAATAATATATTATAAGAAAATATAAAAATGAATACACAAAAAAATGAATCAAAGAAAAAAATAAATAATTCTAAAAAAATAGAATTATATAATAAAATGATAAATAAATCAGCTAAAAAATCAGAATCTAATATAAATTCAAGTATAAATTTAGGTCAAAATTATAAAGAAGTAATTGAATTCGATAATACTAAAATAACATTAGTACAAAATCCAAATATGTTAAAAAATCATAATTTTCCTTCATTTAAATATGTTGGTGTTGATGGTTTTACATCTGTTCAATTTAATTTAAAACAAAATGAAGCAATACAAGTAAATAATGGTATGTTGAATTTTATGGATACAAATATTGTAGCTAATTTAAAAACAAACTCTTTTTTTAGAGGTATTGCACGTAAATTTAGTGGATCATCTTTCTTTTTTACTATGTATCAAAATCCACAAGAAACAGTTCAGCGATTAAATTTATCAGGACCTTTTATTGGAAATATTTATGCTTTTTATATTCCACCAAATACTAATTTTTATACTACTCAATCAACATATGTTTGTGCAACTCCAAATGTTATGATGTCTACTAAAATTAAATTCGGTGGTTTAATGACTGGTTATGGCATTACTTATGTAAAAGCTAGTACTGGAGATACACCTGGTTTAGTTTGGATATCATCTTTCGGTCCAATTGTACCCATGGTAATTAAACCAACACAAAATATTAAAGTTGATAATGGTATATTATTAGGGTTTGGTGATAATGTTAAAATGTATACACGTACAGTAACTGGTATTTCTGGACTATTTTTTGGAGGGGAAGGTTTAGTAACAAGAATTGATAATGATACATCTGATAATATGACTATTTATTTACAAAGTAAAAGTATGTATTCATTTAATAATTATATGAAAAGTGTATTTAAAAATTATTCATTAGTATCATTAAGAAGCAACAAGTCTATGATTGGTCTTTCTTCATCATAAACCAGTAAATATATTTCCATATTTAAAAATACCTCCAGCTTCGCGAGTATTTGAACCAGTTGATTTTCGCTCACTTGGTTTACAAAAATAATACTTATCTAAATCATTTGGTCCTGCTGGTGAACCTAATACACATTTACCTATTCCAGATTCATTATAACACATTCCACAATTTGTATCATTTAAACAATTCTTTTCTATTTGTGCAGCACTTACGTTTTTATCATTATATTTATTACATACATCACTTGAACGTTCACACTCTTCTTTTGAAGAAAATGGCATTATATATTGATTTGTAACATTATCAATTCCACATATATTTGCCATAATTACACTATCTTTCATTGTAGCATTATATTCTTTACATTGTCCAGCTACATTACAATAATACTTTACATTTAATTCATTTGGCTTCACACATTTTTCTTTAGGTAATGCATTACATTGAATATCACAACATTCTGGATTATTAGGAAATTGTAATCGAGCATCATCTTTTTGGGAAGCGCATACACATTTATCTTTATTTAAATCATATGCACAAAATGATGTGCCTTTGCATTCTTTTTCTTCAAAAGTTTCTTTAAAGCTCTTTATAAAATGTTTTAAATAAAAATATTTCATAGTTAAAATAATTACTATAATAAATAATATTAAAATAATATATTTTAAACATTTTTTTACTAAATTCATTTTATTATTTTTCATTTTATTTTTATTTTAAATAAATATTTATCTAAAATAAATATAGATAATAAAATATACTTTTAAAAAATGCTTGAATTATTCACAATTATGAATTCCATGCAAGGATCACTTGAAAATCAAACTATCGAAAAATTTGAATCTCGTAAAGATGATCCTAATTATGTTGAAGCATCCCTTCATCGAATTCCCACTTCTTGGGTTATTTTATCTATTTTAATTGGTATTGGTACCGCTTATTTAGCTTATAGTTGCAATTATAGTGAAACTCCTGCAACTCGTTTTATTGTTACCATTTTTGCTTTCTTCTTTAGCGGAATTTATTTAATTTATTACTTTATTATTTATATTCTTCTTAATAAAAAGTGCAATGGTAAAGATATTGGCGAAATTATGAAAAAAATACTTAAAAAATAAATTATTCTTTTTATGATAATAATTTAGCATATTCTTTTTCTATTTCATCCAGATATTTATTCCCACATATACTTTTATAATAATGTACAAAACTCATCGTATTTAAATATGGAATATATAAAGCTTTTTTTTCTACTTTCTTTTTATTCAAACAACTTTGAATAAATTCTAAACGAATTTTATAGGAAGCATCTAATTCACCATGCTCACGTTTTATTTTTGAAACAAATGAATTTATACTACTATATGAACTTTTACTTACACTTTTGTTTTTTGTTTTACTCTTACTCTTTGTTAAAGATTTACTCTTACTCTTTGTTAAAGATTTACTCTTACTCTTTGTTAAAGATTTACTTTTATTTTTTATTAAAGATTTAGATTTTTCTTTTAAATCCATTATTATTTTATTTATAAATAATAACCACTATTTATAAACAATATTATTTTAATTTTTATATTATTTTTATTTTTGATAATTTGGTGATTTTGCAATTTCATTGCATTTTGCTAATTGAGAACCATAATATTGATAACGCTTTTTTGTTACATAATTTATATCATCCTCAACACTATAAGTATATTGTTGTATATATCCATCTTTCATTTTATACCAAACTTTATTATTACAAGCTCCTATTGCATTTGGTGTTAAATCATAATATGGTTTTTTATAATCGTGATTAGGTACTTCTTGTAAAGTAACACATTTTGTATAAGGATTACATGAATATGGAGCATAACATCGAAAATTAAAGTAATTATTCATTATCAATTTATATTTTATAAATCTATATTATAAAAATATTTTAATATTTTTAATTATTCAAACTTAAGAAGTTTTTCAGAAACAAAGTAATAAGCTATAATACTAATCATACCAATAAAAATGAAATTCATTACATCGTCATTAAAAAGTTCACGTGTTAAACCAAATAATAAAGGTTTAGAACCTTTATAAGATAAATACATTAATATATGGAAAACAATCACAACTACTAAAAATTTATAAATTGCTTTAATAGTTTCTTTATATTCTTCATCCACATCTAAAGTAATATTATAAAGTGCCATTTTTAAAAATAATTTATTTTTATATATCTATTTATAAAAAATATAAAAAATATAAATAATAAATCTGCGTAATCCTTTATTTTTATTTTTATTGAAGTATATTAGTTTATAAATTTCCTTATAAAATAAATTATTTTTAAAAATGGATATACTTAATAATATGCTCAATCAAAATAAAAATGCTATTAACGAGGAACACGTTACAAAGAAACATGATCATGAATTAGAAGTTCATGAACGAATGTTTTTAATGAACAAATCTTTAGATTCTCAAATTATGTACGAATCTCTTTATAATCTTATGAATATAAATCGTCATTCCTTTATTCATCATTTAAAAGATACTCAAAAAGTAATGTTAAATGATTATGTTTTTCAAGATATTGAAATGTTAAGTGACCATTTCGGTAATGAAGAAAAGAGTATATTTTATATATTAAATAAATGTGAAACACAAAGTGGCAAAATTATGTTAAAAGAATTAATTTTAAATCCTATTTGTGATACACAAATGCTGATAAAACGTCAAGAATTAATTAAAACTTTATATAATCATAATGATAAAATTAGTGTCATGATAAAAAATATTAAAAAAGATGAACGCGAAATGCTTTGGTTTTATAATGAGAAAAATATGCACCACATTGATATGATGAATGATTTAATTTATTTTAATTATGATTTTATTCCTTTTATTGATGTAAATGGTATTTTAAATAATAATGAAAAAGCTTTATTATTAACAAATATTTATAAAATATTTATTGCTCCTGCTCTTACTATTGTTACACCATTAATGACACTTATTACACCTATTATTTTATTCTTTTGGTTTCAACGAAAAACCGGAATTAAATTAAATTGGTCTATGTTATATCAAATCTTTATGAAAGTTGCTTTTGGATCTGATTCATTCCAATTATTATTTAAAAATCCTACAAAAGCTGTTTTAGCAAATATATTAACAAAAGGTTTATATGTATTCTTATATTTCCAAAATATTTATTATTCTATACAAAATTCAAAAAATACTCATAAAATTATTAATGTGATTCACGAAAAGCTTAATGTTATGAGCTCTTATGTAAAAAATGTACATTTACTTTTAGCATATTCTAAAGCAAATAATTTAAATACGAATTATGACTCAACTATTCAACTTTCTTTAGATAATTGTATTCAATATATTCAAAAATATTATGAATTATTTAATCATTCTATTTTTGAAAGCAATCCTTCATTATTTAATAATAAAGGCAAAATATTATATACTTATAAATATTTTAATAAAATTAAAAGCGATTTTATTCATTTATTCCATTATGTAGGAATGTTTGATGCTTATAATTCTTTAGGAAAAATAGTAATAAACAATCACGAAAATAAATTCTCTTCTACTCAAAAATGGGCTCATGATTATACTCCTTATACTTTTACTAAATATCGTACTACTGACTCAATTGTTCCATATGTTGATTTTAAAGATATTTGGCATCCATATTTAACAAATAGTCCGATTGTAAATTCATTAAATGTTAAAAATAATCATATACTGATAACTGGTCCAAATGCTGCAGGTAAATCAACATTTATTAAAAGTGTCATTGTAAATATATTATTAAGTCAAACTTTAGGAATTGCTTCAGCTTCATCCTTTGAAATTACTCCATTTAAAATGATTGAAACTTATTTACAAATTCCTGATTCGAAGGGACACGCTTCTCTTTTTGAAGCAGAAATGTTACGAAGCAAACATTATATTGATAAACTTAAAAAAATGAATGAAACACAATTTAGTTTTATTGTTTTAGATGAAATCTTTTCAAGTACTAATTATATTGAAGGTTTTTCTGGTGCTTATGCAATATTAAAAAAAATTGTTTCTTTTTCAAATACTTTATCTATGACTACAACACATTATAGTGATTTGGAATATTTAGAAAATGATACTCAAGGGAAAGTCCAAAATTATCATTTTGAAATAGCACGTGATCCTCGTAATGATGATATAGTATTTAATTATAAACTTAAGAAAGGCGTTTCTCGTGAATATATTGCTTTAGAATTATTACGAAATAATGGATTTGATAAAGATTTAATTGATGATGCTATTGCTATGAGTAAACGTATTAATAGTAAATTCTTAAAAGATAGTGAATCATCAAAAATAATTTTAGATGAAGAAGCTGAACATGTTCAAGTAGAAGAAGAAATGAAAATAGAAGAAGTTGAACATGTTCAAGAAGAAGAAATAAAAATAGAAGAAGTTGAAGACGTTCAAGTAGAAGAAGTTCAAGAAGAAAAAGTTGAACATGTTCAAGAAGAAATAAAAATAGAAGTTCAAGAAGTTAAAGAAGTTCAAGAAGTTAAAGAAGTTAAAGTAGAAGAAGTTCAAGAAATAAAAATAGAAGAAGAAGTTAAAGTAGAAGAAGAAGTTAAAGTAGAAGAAGAAGTTAAAGAAATAAAAGTAGAAGAAATAAAAAATAAAAAAGTTAAAAAAAATAAAAGTAAAAAAGTTTAAATGATTTCGTTTATATAAAATATATAATATATAAAAATATAGTAATAGTTTTTAAAAAATAAAAATGGATGTATCAATGTTATCAAATTATATGTTTGGTATTCTTGTAATACTGTTAATTATTGTAATTATAGTCATGTATTATTTATGGAATGAAACAAAAAAAAATAAAAACCAAATATCTATTTTAGAAAGTGATATGATTGCTTTAAGAGACCGTGTTGAAAATAATAGCAAAAAAGTTGATGAAATGGAAAGTTTTGAAAATAATCAATCATCATCTTTTAAAAAATCACCATCTAAAATGATGGACCAACAAACTTTATTAGAACATTTAATGGGAAATATGAATGTTCATGATTTTATGAATAATGGTTATGATGAAGAAGAAGATGATGAAGATGAGGATGAAGATGAGGAAGATGAGGAAGAAGAAGATGATGAAGATGAGGAAGAAGAAGATGAGGAAGATGAGGAAGAAGAAGATGAAGAAGAAGGTGAAGAAGAGGAAGAAGAAGGTGAAGAGGAAGAAGAAGGTGAAGAGGAAGAAGAAGGCGAAGAAGAGGATACTGAAAGTATTGAGGAAGAAGGTATGGAAGAAGGTGAAGAGGAAGAAGAAGGCGAAGAAGAGGATACTGAAAGTATTGAGGAAGAAGGTATGGAAGAAGGTGAAGAAGAATGTGATGCTTGTGGAAACGATACAATGAGTATTGATGAAAATATTGGAAAAGAAGAAAATACTGAAAGTATGGAAGAACAAATTCAAGAAGAAGTTAAAAATATAGTATTTGAAAATATGGATTTAGAAGGAATGGGTAAAAAACCCATTCAATCCGCATCTAATTTTGAAGAAGGTTACACAGAACGCGGATTAGATAAACGTATGTATGTAGTAGCTTTAAATAAAAAAGGAGTTAAATATTGGAAAATCCAAAAATAATTTATTTTATTAGAATATATCGTAAAAATAGTTTATTTTATAAAAAAATTTTTTTATAAATATATTTACACAATGATATTATTTTTTTACCAATTATTTTCACGTGGATATGTTGTCCATTCACTTGGTGGTAATTTTCCAACAGGTCTTGATCCATTATTTGAATTTAAACGTGTTCGTGATGTTGCTGCAGATCCGTTATTTAAATTTAAATGTGCTCGTGCTGCTGCTGCAGATCCGTTATTTAAATTTAAACGTGATCGTGCTGCTGCAGATCTGTTATTTAAATTTAAACGTGCTCGTGATGTTGTTGCAGATCCATTATTTGAATTTAAACGTGCTCGTGCTGCTGCTGCAGATCCGTTATTAAAAGAATTATATGCTTGTGACCCATTTGATTCATATCCATAATTATTTCCTTCATTATTTGAATTTGGATTATAATAACCAGATAAAGCTAATCTTTGTATATTATTTCTATAAGCAGCTTTTAAAAGTTCTGGAGTTGAATGATAACCTGTATGAGTACGACCATCATTAAAGAAATTATATACATGATTACTTTTTGATAATTGTTCTAAAGCAGAAATTTTTCTACGTAATTCTGGTTTTCCATGTAATAATCTTGCTATTCTAGTTTTTGCTGCTCTATTAATTTTTTGGTGTTGTATAGAATTTACTTGAGGATGTATAATACTATTATTGATTCTATGTTTAAGTAATGAATTTTTAATTTGTTGCGATTTCTTTTTATTTTTACTCATTTCATGTTCACCTATCAATAAAGTACCAATATGACGTTTAATATTTTCTGGTCCTTCATTAATACTTCTTTTTATTCCTTCTAAATAACGTCTACTTTGTTGACGTTGCCGGTCATATTGTTGTTTTACAAGTCTATTTGCTTGACGTTCAATTTTATCCACATTTTGATAATATTTTATTACATTTTTATTTTTTAATAATTGTAATTGTTTATACAATTTTACATTTTCTTTACTTACAACTGGTTCATTTTCATTTTCACTTTCATTTGGAAAACTTTTCCACGATTTACTACCTTTACCACTTTTTTTTGACATTTTGTTTTTCTTATATTATATAATTATATAATTTTATTTATTATTTTTAATAAATTATAATAAATAAAAAAAATATAGTAAATAAATATAGTAAATATAAAATTAAAATGAACCGCACTGTTAATAATAAATTTCAAACTTCCCCTGCTATTATGAATGATGGACGGTCCTTTACCGATTATCGCCCTGCATGCTATGTTGATACAATGATTGCCAACAAAAATAATATTAAAGGATCAAATGATTATCGTGATTTTTTAATTCATAACGGTTTAAGCATTATGAAAGTAAATGATATGTATATCGAAGATAAAATGAGTCATAAAATGTGTAATAATTCAAATAAACCTGGTTCCTCTTTTGCTCGCACTTGCACTGTTAATAATAGTAATATGTCTTGTTTAGATGTTAATCCATCTTATACTGGAACTTATATTCAACAAGACCAACAAAATGTTGTTTCAGGTTTTGATAAAAATGATAGTAATTATCAATCCTTATAAGAAATTATTTAGAAAATTTTTTTTACATATAAAAAAATATAAATTATAAAAAGTATTTTTATTAAAAAAATAATTATTTATTTAATAAATATAATATAATAGAAATATAATTTATATATAGTAATAAGATGAATGAAAATAAAATATTTCCAAAAATAATTCATTTTATATGGATTAATTTTAAAAATGAATTAGAAAAGAATCCTAAAATACCAGATAAATATTTAGAAAATATTGAAAATACAAAACGCATATTAAAAGATTATCAAGTAATGATTTGGGATGGATATTTATGTAATGAATTAGTTAAAAAATATGCGTCTGAAAAATATGAATTATATCATTCTTTTCAACATCCTATACAACGATGTGATTTTATAAGATTTCTTATATTATATGTATATGGTGGAATTTATTTAGATGTTGATAGATATGTATTACGTTCTTTTAATTCATTGTTAGAAAAATATAAAGATTATGATACATTATTAGATATATCTAATTATGGAATTCTTAATAATGATATATTTATATGTAAGAAAAATTCAAAATTTATGAAATATAATATGGATCATTGTAAAAATAATAAAAATAATTTTATTTATTTCTTTGATATTATGAATTCGTGTGGACCATTATATGTTGCTAAAAATTATTATAATCATATATATATAAAAAAAAATAAAGATTATAAAATAATTGGATTAGGTAACGAATTTAATGCTTGTACATTTTGTGGATGTAGTCAAGAAAAACTAAAAGAATCAATTACTTTTACAACAAATGATAATACATGGTTAATTGGTAATAAATTCTTTTTATATGATTTTTTAAAATATATAATATGTTTTGTTTTACAAAATATATATTTATTACTTTTTATTTTAATCCTTTTTATTTTATACTCTTACTATAAAAAGAAAAATTTATTTAAAAAAATAAAAAAATGAAATATTTAAAATGTATAAATATCTTATTTTATAATTAAATAAATTATAAATTATAATTTATAATTTTAATAAAATAAAATGTCTCAAATTACTAATCTTCAATCATTATTTAATAATGAATCTGATAATCATGAATCTATTTTATCTATACTAATTTATAAAAAAAATTTTGATTGGGTCATTGAAACTCTTGAAAATACTTTGGAAAAAATTAAAAAAATTGATAATTCAGTCAAACGTGCAAAGCTAAGTACTAATTACTTTAATCTGAAACGTTTTATTGAAGATTTTTATAATGATACAATAATAACTTCACTTTTTTTCGTAAATGAAAAAGTATATGAATATAAATTAAATAAAGAAGAATGTAAAGTCATTGAAGAATATAAAATTCGCGATTATTTATCTTATAGTGAATCAAAATATAAAAATGATTACTTTTATGATTTATTTAACAATTTTGATTTTCAATATTCATTTATTATTCAAAAAAATGAATATAACATTAAAAAATGGAATATAAATAAAGATAAAGTTGTTGAAAATGGTAAAATAAGCGCAACCCTAAAAGATAATTATGAATCCATCCGAAAAACATATAATTATAAAAATATAATTTATATTTATGGAACAAATGCAAAAAGTATTAAAGATATATCAACTTATTCAAATCCTAAAGTTATTCTTGATAAAGATGAATATGGTAGAAATGAATTAAATGAAATTCATGAAAAAGAAGAAATGAAAGCTACACACTTAATTCTTCAATCTCGTTTAAATGATTTACAAAATGAAAGCAAAATTGATTTATATGTATTTGGTAAACTTAAATTTGAAATTAAAGATGCTATTGAAGCATATTTAATTAAAGAATTATTTATTCAAAAAGAAAAATATGAAAAATTATACACTTTTATTGAAGATAAAAGCGCCTTCAATTTTAAAGTATATTTTGTTGATAAAATTGAAAATGGCGATATTGGTGATACTTTTATTAAAAATTTTAATGGAATTATGGGTGTTAAATATTATTAATTTTTACCAACTTTTACCCATTTCTCATCATCCATTATAATATTACTAAGATGTTCTAAATGTTTACTTTTTATTAAATTAATTGTTTTATAAATATTATCAATACGATTTTTAAATCGTATTTTTGAAGATTCATTATTATTTTTTTCCTCCTTTTTCCAACCTTTTATTTCATTTATCTTATTATGCATATAATGTATATAAAATTTAACATTTTCATTTGTAAAATGTGAAAAATGAACATTTTTAATTTTCATATACATTCCATGACTACATAATCGCATTATATCCTCTTTTGGTGGTATACTATCTTTTTTAACAAAAATTTCATTTACTTTCTTTTTAACTTGAACTACATTATTTTGTACTACTTCTTTTACAACATTTTCTGTTTGTTCATCTTTTTTTATTATCATTTGTTTTACTGTTTCTACTTTAAAAGGTTTTGGTACTTCTACTTTAACATGTTTCGGCACTTCTACTTTAACATGTTTCGACACTTCTACTATTACAGGTTTCTGCACTTCTACTATTACAGGTTTCTGCACTTCTACTATTACAGGTTTCTGCACTTCTACTATTACAGGTTTTGGTATTTTATTTAATATTGCGTCTTTATAAGAAAATTTCTGCATGTTTATTTTACACAATAATAAATAAAATTATTTATTATATTTTTATATATTTTAATTCCTTTATATTGGAAACAGTTCCAATAATCATTCAGTTTATAAAAAATATTTTTTATTTTTTAACAAATTATTTTTTTAACAAATTATTTTTATTCATAAATTGCTTCAGAAACAATGGATACACTAAAGTTAGAAAAATAAATTGTACCGAAAGTACGATTACCAAATTTATCATATCCTTCTAACTCTTCTTTTGTATCATTTGGAACGCTTACTTTAACACACATCATTAAACTATCATTTTCAATTTCACGACAAAATAATATTTCTCTTTGAATATTTATCATTCCATTTAATGTATCAATTTCAATAGGAATATCTACATTATGACATGTATTATTTGGATACCATACCGGATCACATAAATCAAAATAAGGTACATCTGGATTCATATGGTCCATTGCAATTTTAGATGCTAAATTTATATTTCTTTGACTATGAAATTCAATACTTAAACCTAATTTAACAAAAGGATAAAGTAAATCACAACCTTTTTGAACAACACCAATGATATAAGGATTTTTTTCACAAAACATTGTTTTAATATTTTCTAATAATATTAATTCATTATGCTCCTTTATTTCTAAATCATTACTACATAAATCAGTCATTTTAATTAACGGTTTTGTTTGAAATATATTCCATGCTATTTTTGTTATCTTTATACCTATTATTTTTTTACCTTCATTATTTATATATCCTAATGGTGTTGAAATACCAGATGGAATAAAATGTGTTGGAAATGGAACATTTGGTAATGTTGGATTTTCAATATTTTTATATAATTTTACTTTATAATCATTTACAATATTTGGCTCAATTCGCGTATTATTTTCACGACTTCCAGCATATAAATAAAATGTATCAAATGGAATATGTGATACACATGTTTCTTCAATATGATTTATATAATATTTGTTTACAGAAATTCCAAAATCCGATGATGTACTTCCTTTTTCACAATATTCCGGTATTATCATCTTCTTTAATCCAAAGAAATTTTTTAATGCTTTCTCTTCCGTAAATATTACATCACCTTTTGGACCTGTATATCCAGTATAACCTGTTTCTCCTATTAAACCAGTATATCCTGTATAACCTGTTGCACCATCAAATCCTGTATAACCTGTATATCCTGTATAACCTGTTGATCCAGTAGCTCCAGTATCAGTACACCAACCAGCTGGTCCTTGAGGACCTGTATAACCAGTATAACCGGTATAACCAGTATCACCATCAACACCACAATAAGAATATATAGGAAGAGTAGATGCTGTTGAAATATTATTATTATAAAGTATATTTAAACGATTTTTATTATCAGACATTTTAAATAAAAGATATATGATAAAATATATTACTATAATTTATTTCTATTTTATTTTTATTTTTTTATCTTTTATAAATTTTCGTTTAATAATATAAGATAATTTATTTATTATATTAGAAAAATGAGTGAAAAGAATGAATTAAAACAAATGGTAAACTTACCCAACATTATTTTATCCATGAATCATGAAATAAAAGATAAAAAAAATGAATTTTTAGAACAAATTCATCATTTACTTAAAAAATATAATTATAAAGTTGCTACTCGCAAAGAATCATCACTTCTCGGTGATTTAAGTTGTTGGTATAATGAAGCTGGCAATTTAGTTGCTTTAGATTCAAATGAATTACCTAAATATTTTAAAAATATTGATGATGCCACAAATTATCGAAGCAAAGCTTACAATTATCACATTGAAAATGTAAATTTAAATCATATATCTTTTGATGCCAAAAGTAATATGAAATATAATCAAGAAACAATCAAAAAAGTTTATGAAAAAATTTGTTTAAACAATGCTACTTCTGATCTTCATGAAAAAAATCCATTATTTGAAGATGCTTTTAAAGTAATGGTCGATTATAATGCATCTTTAGAAATTATCATTACTACTGAAGTTGAAGAAGAAGAAAAACGTATTGCTGCTGAAAAAGCACGAGGAGCATCACATATTGTTAAAAATGAATATCCGGAAAATAAAGTACTTAAAAAATATAATATTAAAGTATTTGACGAAAAAGAACATGAATTTAGAAACAAATTATATAAAACATTAATGAAACATAAACATCATGTAAAAAGTATAAATGATATTTGTGATTTTTCAAAATGGTTAAATGATAAATATGGACACAATATAAGTGTAATGAAAAGTTTAAAATATTATTTTGATGATATGATTGATGATGATAATGTACGACTTCAATTATTCTTATTACATCGAAATAAGAAATTTGATGAAATTACAACATTTTATGAATCAGATGGAATGGGTTATACAAAGGATGAAATCGAATTTTTATATGAAAATGCTGTAAAAGAAAATAATGATTTTTATAAAAAATTATTTAAATTGTTTATAAATTATGATATTATTATAAAAATTATGAAATCTTAAATTTTTTATAATATATATTTTATAATTTTTATATTTTTATATTTTTATATTTTTATATTTTTATATTTTTATAATATTTTTATTTTTATTTACATAACAATATGCTCTAAAATATGCTTAAAAAATACATATTTGAATTCAATATTTTTAATACTATTTGAATATAGATTTTGTCTACATAAAGCACATTTTGTATGATTATCAAATAAGTTACTAAAACAATCATTATGGTAGTAATTATTACAATAACTACAACAACTAAAATTAGATGTATTTATTTTTTCTAAACATATACAACAATCTTTATTAGTACAACTATTCGTTTTAGATACATATAATTCATTTACATATTTATATAATAGATTATATACATATGTTTTAATATGAAGATTTACATTATTTACAAAATAAATTACATCATTGATATATTGAGTATAATTTATTAAAGACTCTTCTTTTGTATCTTTATTATATAGATAAAATACATTTTTATATGTATCTTCATTATTATAGTTTTTTTCATAAATTTTTACAATATAAGAATCTTTTGAATATATATATCGAATAAATATATATAATATATTTATATGTTCATTTTCTGTAAAATTAAAATTATTACATATGTTTTTTATCGCAATTTCATATAAGTTATTATTAGAAATACCAATAATATGGTCAATAAAATACATTAAATCAAAATTTTTTTCATTATTATCTATAATAGTATCATATAATGTAAAAATATGAATATTTTTATTTAAATAATCATAAAATTGATCAATATATTTCATATATATTTTATCAAAATCTTGAAAAAATAATACTTTATTTTCACAATTATCTTTAATATTGTTAAGTTTGTTTTTTAATTGAAAATAAACTGTATTTACATAATAAATAAATTTATTTTTATATTCATACTTTGTTATATCATCAATATAATTTATATTTTTTATTTGAGTTAAATTATATGTTTTTAATATAGTATTAAAACAAAATAAATTTTCATAATTTACTTTTTTATTTTCAATATTAACAATATTATATAAAATTAAATAAAATATACTATATGAAATTATATAGTTTTCTTTAACATATGATGAATAAATATATAAATCATATAATGTAAAGTTACTATTTAATGAAATATTTCTTTTATATATATGATTTATTTTCATTACATATTGATTAAATATTTCCATATTTTCAATATATGAAATCGATGAAATTAATTTGTAAATAAATAAATGAATATCATTTATTTTATATAGTTCATTATTATTTGTATAATAATGAAATATATTATCATTATTATTATATATTGAATCGATAATAGATAAATCATTATTGATAATACTTAACCTTGACATATCTCGGCTAAGCATATTGATTGATTCGGAGCTCATTTTTAATTAAATATATATTTATATATTGAATAATAAAAAGATTAAAAATATATTTTTTTTAAATCATTTTTTTTTATTTTTGTTTAAAAATTAATATTTACGAGTAGTTGATTTACGTTTAGTGGTCTTACGTTTAGTAGTAGTTGATTTACGTTTAGTGGTGGTTGATTTACGTTTAGTAGTGGTTGATTTACGTTTAGTAGTGGTTGATTTACGTTTAGTAGTTTTACGTTTACCACCTCCATAAGAAGATTCATTATATTCATTAGATTCATTATATTGATTATATTGATTTTTTCTAGGACGAACTCGACGACCGGCGAAATTTATATTATAATGGTCTTCACCATCGTTACCTTCATTATTAGTTGCTACATAATTCGCATAACCTTCATTATTTTCATTTCTTACCTTTCTAGATCTTTTGACTTCTTCTCTATATTTTCTTTCCTGATTAGCTCTTTGGTGTGCCAATATTTGAAGAATAGTTCTAGGTTTGCGTGCTTCTGCTGCTGCTTTTTCTGCTGCTTCTGCTGCTTCGAGTTCATTTAAAGTATTATTTATTTCTCTACGTGTTTTTATAAGTTTGGGTACAAATTTACGGTGTGGATGCATAGTTCTGAATTGTGCCATATTAACATTTCTTTGGGCATATGCTCTTCGTAATTCATTTAAGTTTGCTGTTCTTTCTGCATTTGTAAGTGTAGGCATACTTTTTTTTGCTCGTTTAGCTTCATAACGTTGAAGATGTTCTAAAGCTCTTATATTTTCATTAGCCGGTGGTACAGCAACGGCAGCATTATGTGGGTTTTGATTCATTTTTATTCTTTTATATACTTTATAATAATATTTTTTTTCTAAAATAATGTAATTTAATTTTAATTAAATTTTAATTGAAATAAATATTTCCTTAATTTTTATATAAAACGCATTTAATTTTAATTAAAATTTCCTTAATTTTTATAAAAACGCATTTAATTTATATTTTTATTAAAATATAAATTACACTGTGATGAATTATACTGAAAGTATGGGGACCCCCAAAAGGTTATATTTCAATTCAACATAGATGATTTATCTAATCATGATTAATGCCCCATAATTTAATTCATCAACGGTATAAAATGGCATGTGTCCACACTTTTAGTGTAAATCTTCGATGGTATAAAATGAAATTACAATACTTCTAAATCCTATTACTCGCTGAACCTGATTTACTTCCAGTAGTATTTAGTGGTTCCATTCTATTTCTTATTCTAGGATTATCTTCTAATTGTAATGATTCTATAATTGTTGAAATTTGATTTACTTGATTACGACCTCTTAATGCATTTTGGTTTATATTAAATGTATCATCCGCACGAAACCATTTATCAGAATGTGCTCGTTTTAAAATATGATCTAATTTAATAATAATGGGTCGTGCAATTGCATCATTTCTACTATTAATAGATGTTGCACTAAAATTACGACATAATGGTGTTAATTCTTCTATTGTACCAACAATTAATATACCTATTTTTCTCTTATCACGATTATTGCCTCTTTGATTTATTTGATTCAACATTGGATTTATTTGATCATAATTAGCTTGATTTAAAAATCGAATATACCATTTTGTAATTTGTTCTACGATACTACTTCTACGTTCTCGTGTTTGAATCATTTTACCCATATATTTATTTTTGACTAGAGCACGATTTTCTATTTGTAATTCTTCGCTTTTAGCACGTCTTCGAGCATGATTATTTGGTTCAAGACCGTAAGTGTATCCGTATCTACCATGTTTAAGTGTTTCTGTTACTCCTAATTGAATATCAAAAGGATATGTTCTATATTGTAAACCAACTACATATAATTCACTCGAAAAATCTCTTCCTACATTTTTACGCAACTGTTTTAAATACTCTCTAAATAATATTGGTACTTTATATCCAGATGGAATATAACGTATTAAAGTTTGAAAAGTATTTGTTGCTTTATTATAAAATTGTAAACTATTATTTCTACAATTTTTACGATCTGTATGGGGAAAATCAATATTATTCATAAAAGGAATATATTTATGTATCATTCCTCCTATATTTTGTTCCATATAAAAATTATCATATTTATAAACATCTATATCACGTCTATCACGACGTATACGTGTTTTTATAAAAAAATGTGTAGTATCTGGATTTGTACATTTATAAAGCCGTTCCTCACCACGTTTTTGTCTAACACTATCATCTATTACAATATTATGACTACATCCACACACGGTTCTCCAATTTATTTCAACATAATTTGGTGGATCATCAACCAAACCATGTGGAATATATTCTTCCTCATATTCATGTAATACTTCTCTTGGTCCTCTATATGCTCTATATGCTCTTGCTGCCATATTTTTGAATATTCTATTTAATAAATATATATTAATTTTTATTAAATTTTATTATTTCTTAATTAATTTTATTATTTCTTAATTAATTTCACCGTATTTTCTGCTGTAACTTTGCCTATTAAAATAGGTGGGATACCACTCTTCATCGAATCTTCTACCGATTTATAATCATATACATAATCCGTTATAGGATCAACCGCAAAACGTTTTGTCTTTGTACTATCAATTGTTACCTTTTCTTTTGATACATCATGATATAAATAATATTTCATTCCTTCTCTTCTATATACTTTCTTATCATTGAAATATACTGTTACATACTCTTTTTGCACTTTCTTTACTTCACTCGATTTTGGTAATGCATAGATTAAATCCTTATCTAAAGAAGGCATATACGAAAATCCTTTTGCACTACTTCCAAAATTATAACATTTATAATTTCCCTTTAAAAATGGTGCATTTAACATACAATCTACCGCTGCTTCCTTTAAACATTGTTCTAATTCATCTATAATACCTTGCTTCTTCATTGATATTTCTTCAATATGTTCATCAGTGCTTATCTTTTCTCGTGTTAATAACATTTGATCCTTTGTTAATTTTGAAAAATATCTAAATACTTCTACATTACGCTCTTCCGGACGTAATGCAATGTGTGAACGATAACGAACACCACGACCTATAACTTGTCGAATACGTACTTGATTCCAATAAGGTTCCATAATATGAACTTGACGAATATTCTTTAAGTTAAGACCTTCAGCACCTGCTGATGTTGCCATAATAATCTTAATATTTTTACCATATTTATTTTCAGGATCAGTAAATACACGTAATAATTCAGTACGAACTTTTTCATCTTCCGTACCAGAATAAACGGCATATTTTGGTAAATTATTTTGAGTACCGTATTTAGCATAACCATTATGTTCTAATACTTTTGTAAATACTTCAACACCTTCTACTGAACGGAAATTTGAATAAACGAATACTAAACCAGGTGATGCATTAATATTTTCTAACATTACTTTCATTTTAGGTGAAAGTTTATCTAAACCTTCTGGACCTGGTCGGAAATATACATCCCCACGTTCCTCTAACTTATCTAATGCTTCCACAATACGCTTTTTATAATCTTCTGCTACTTCTCCTTCTTCATCTGCCTTATTTTCGGCTGCAATCATTGCTGCTAATTTTTTATTATTATCACGTTTATTTTTATTATAATCTGAAACACGTACTACAAATGATGGATCAGGATATGGTCTTGGTACATCTTCTGGGAAAACAAAGTTTGATGCTTGACGTGAAAAAACACGGAAAGTACTCTTTGTTCCTGCTTTATATTTTTTTCGACCTTTTGTTGTTTGACCTGCATCGGAACCTTTTTCGGTTTTTCGCTCTTTTTCTCTTAATATTTCATATATTTTATATTGATAATCACTCATTGGAACTTTATAATATTCTTTCATTATTTTATCAGGAATATCTTCTTGAGCAGTATAATAAGATACTAAACCTAATATACGATTTTTAAATATATTTGCATTTTTTAATTTAACACCACTACTACTTTCTTCTACAAAATTATTATAAAATTCATCTCCACCATCTTCTACTGGGAATAATGGTACATTAATAGGTTTTAAAAATTTAATATCAATATTATAGGATGAAAACTTTTGTATAAGTGCATTTGTTGTATCTTTAAAACGCTCATCATAACTTTTAATTGTAAAGTGAACTTCTAATGTTTTATTTGGTTTATTGAAATCTAAATAATCAACAAAATCACTGTTTTTTAAATCATCTATTATACTTGTAAAATCCCATCGATCACCATATTGAGCACCAACTGAATTAATTGCAAAATATGATACTTCAATATAACCTCGTAATACATTAAATAATACAGCTAATTCAAATGGATCATTAATGGCTGGACTACCTGTTAAAGCAATGATTTTAGCATTTTTTGCATTCATTAAATAATCATATATTTCTTTACCATGTTTACTACTTCCTGTTAAACCTGAAACCATTTTTGAAACTAAGTTGTGAGTTTCTTCAATAATAATTACTTTATTATCAAAACCACCTATACCACGAATTTGATCTGGTGTATTACTTGCATTAAAGGATACAAACGAATATTTATCATAAATCGATTTAGGATTTGCCATATATTCTGGATTTTTAAGCGCCATTAAACCATCTTGTATAAAGTTTGGTTTTAAAGATGCCGGACTTAAGAATACAATATTACGATCCGATTTTAAATTCTCGGATATAAAGATAGAACTGAGCGTTTTTCCCGACCCTAGGCCATGATATAAGAGCACACCTCGGTAAGGAGAATTTTTCCCCATATAATCTCGTAAGAATTGTTGGTGCTTAAGAGGTTTAGGTTTTCCAGTTGAAACGCTGTTTCCTGTAGTACCTTGACGATATTTGGAAAAAGTTTGAGTAACCCACATTGGGAATTCTTTTCTATTCGGAAGTACCCATTGTAATGGTTCAACACGGTTTTTTGCGGAGCTGGTGCTTTCATCAAGGAGTTCATTAATACGACTTAATAATTTCTTACTTTCTGCTTGATCTATAACTTTAAATTTTGTTTTACTAATATTTTTTGTTTTACTTTTTGTTTTAGACTTTTTACCTACATTTATATTTTTAATAACTACTCCACTTTTAGGTGGACTTTTACTTTTAACTTTACTTTTACTTTTTGATATTTTTATAGAAATACTTTTTTTAGATTTATTATTATTTACCATTTTCTAAAAAAAAAGTTAAATATTACTTTACTATTTATATAAAATATATTTTTGTGTATTTTTTCTTTTAATATATTTATTACCAAAATAAATATATTATGTAATTTATTATATAAATAATATAATTTATAATAAAACTATCTACAAAATAGCACAAAAGAAGTTCCCACTTAAAATAAAGTCTCTCTAAATCCTTTAATATGATTAAAATAAAATTTAAAATGTGGATGACTCTTTAATAACACTTTTACTATTTTATCCCAATCATCATAATATACATAATGCGACTTTATTGATTCCATTGGATTTGTATCACTTTTTCTAAATGGTTTATCCATTTGAAAATGATATATATCACAATCTTCAAACGCAACCTTTTTATTTTTCCTACATGCAAAATGTGTATCAAAATGTGTATTTGACCAATTGGGAAATACCGAAAAAAATATTAATACTTCATCTATACCTCTCATAAAATATAAATCACTAAAATATTTATTATAATCTTGTACAAATGTCATATGTTTATGATAAAAATACTTATTTGGTGTTACTAAAAAAAATGCACCATGAATACCTACTTTCGTATGTTGAAATTCCTTATCTCCTAAAAATGTACTACTTTTAAAATCACTAAATACTGAATCAATATTATTTTCTAAATAAGATGATGCATCTAAATACATTACTTTTTCAAACATACTTAATCCTAATACTTGACCTTTTGTTACATAATATAATATGTTACTATAACTACTATTATTCGTAAAATGATATTGTGATGGAGTATAATTTTGCACCTTTAATAAATCCACGCCTATTACATAATCATATAATTCTAATAAATGTTCTATACAACTATCAGAAATTCCTTGAAAATACTCTATACGCCCTCCTTCTTTTTCTATTTTATATCCTTTATCTTGAACCATACATACACTCGGATATTTGTGTTTTAACATTTTTATATTTTTACCTAATACTAGCGCAGATGGTACATAAGATTCATTTATAAATATTGATGTTACATAAGCATATTTTGTATTGGGATTATTGTATATTTTACTTTTATATATACGAAAATTAGGTTTTATTAATTGAGCATTTTTAATTTTCTTTGCATCTTCATCAATTTGTTTCATATAATTCTCTATTTTTAAATATGATTCATGTGTTAATTTTCCAATATCTATAACATTCATTTTTTTTCAAAAATATATTTTTATATAAAAAAAATAATAATATTTATTTATTATTTACTATTATTAACTACTACTTTTTTATAATTTTTTAATTTTTTAAATTTTTATTTTTATATAAAAATTTTTTATATACTTATTTATCATAAATAATTTATTTTTATAATATAGATGATTACACATTTATATTAAAATGTATAGTAAAAAAGAAAATAAAAATATTAAATATAGTATTATTATACCAATACCACAATTAGAACCACTTATTCAAACATATCGTTTCAAATACAATTTTTTTGCTAAAAAAGGTATTCCCACTCATATTACTTTTCTTTATTTATTTTCTCAATCTATTTATTTAAAAAATAAAGAAACAATCATTAAAATATTAAACTTTTTACCAAAATTATTTAAAAATAAAAAATTAATTATTAACGATTTTTATCAAAACCCTCAAATGTTTGCTTTAGATTTTGATAAAAAATCTTCTGATTTTATTCATAAAATTCAACATAAAGTTGCTTCTTACTTAAATCTTAATCTTGCTAATTATGAAAATCCAACAAAACGACCACATATTACTCTTTTTACAAAACGCGGCAATGAAGCAGGTTTTAAAGCTATTGATATTATTAAAAAAGAATTAAATCCATTATTACCTCAAATTATTACATTTGACCGCATTTGGCTTTTAGAAATTGATATTAAAAAAGATATTCCATCTTTAATTTACGAAGTAAAATGGTAAAAAATGATATCAAAATAATTATACACAATACGATATATATATAATAATAATTATTATAATTATTATAATTATTATAATTATTATTATTACTATTATTTATATAATCAATCATTGCATTTCCAATTTTTTCATCAATTTTTATTTTATTTACTTCACATTTATAATTAAATAAATATGGACTAAATTCTATTTCTGACACAAACAATTCATTATTATCATCATATGATACATCTATTGCAAATATTATATTTTTTTCATTATATTTTTTCTTTATAATATTAAAAACATGTTTCGAAAAATCAACTATTTTCATACAATTTACATAAGGTACATATTCTTCTATAAAAGGATTTACATTATTTTTTGAATCTTCATTTAATTTACTTCGGATTGTATATACATATTTATTTTCAACAAAAAATGTTCTATATTCATATTTATAATAAAAATTATATATAAAAGGTTGAATAATAAAAGAAGTATATTTATTTTTATGTTTTTCCATATAATCTATAAAAGTATTATAATCATTTAATGTAAAATTAATTGAATCATATGAATTTTGACCATATATCGGTTTTATATACAATTTTTCGGATTGAGAAAAATAACTTTTATGTTTTTCTATAAATATTTTAATTGTTTCCTTTAATTCTTTATAATCATTTTTATCTTTCGTTGAAATATATAAATATGGTAATACTTTTATATTATGTTTTTTTAAAAAATCATAATATATATTTTTATGATTTACAAATTCTTGAAATTCATATTTTGGATACACATTTGAATAGCTAAAAATATGCATTATTTTTTTATAATGCTCTTTTGATAACATATGAAATGCTTGTAATTTATCAAAATATAATAAAAAAACTTTATCATAACTCTTTATTTTTTCATCTATTTTATCATCGTCTCCAAATATATAATCTACATTTATATTTTTATACTTTAAATAATAATATATGGATACATCATCAAATACATATTTCTTATTTTCATTTATAAAAATAAATTTTTCATCTACATCTTTTAACCAAGGTCGCTCATTTAGATCCAAAATATTATTATATATACGCTCATCACTTTCAATATCTGTTTTATTTTCATTTGAATTTATATATGGTAATAATATAATACTTATTTTCATTTATATGTATTATATCTAAATCATATTATTATTTTCATTTTTGTATTTACTTTTTATAATATTTTTTATATTTATTTTTTATTTTGATTTTTATTTTTATTTAACTATCATAAGCTACACAATAAAACCAACTTTGAATTCGCTTACGATAAATTTCTTTATGTTGGTCATAAACTTTTTTTAGTTCATTTTCATAAGCTTTAATATTTGTAAGCATTGATTGTAATGTAAGAGCATAAGAAGCTAGTGCTTCCGCATATTGTGTTAGATTTCCATTATTTACTGGTTTCGCAATTTCATGAAATCCTCCATAAGTATTTACAATACTATAAAGTGGTTTAATTTGAGCTTCTTTTACTCTTTTATAGAAATTTCTATAAAAGAGAGATTCTTGACATTTACGCTCCTTTTCTTCATAACGTTGAATAGAAGTCTCCAAATAATCAGTTTGTGTTTTAGACAAACGATATATTAGCTCAATAGAATTAATTTGTTCTTCAAAAGCATGTACTTTGTTAATATCAATGGGCATCTTATATAAAATAAAATATAAAATATGTATTTATACTTATTTTATATAATTAGAATATTTTATTTTTTTTTAATAAATTTTTTTATAATATTTTTTATTTACGATAATAATAATTTATCCTATCTACGCACTAAAGCATATGAAGGAGGATTATCATATGTTAATCTTAGATTATTCTTTTCAGGTTTAGGTGGAAGTGGTGGTACATTAGTATTATTTTTAATAACCATACTATAATTATTTGTTTTTGGTTCAGATCTTGATACAAGAGCATCAGATCTTGATACAAGAGCATCAGATCTTGATACAAGAGCATCAGATCTTGATACAAGAGCATCAGATCTTACATTTTGACTCGTTTCTTTTACCACTTTTTCAGGTTGATTACCATTTGTAATCATATTATTTTGAGACACGAAATTTTTAGTATCATAAATAATAACTCGAATCAATGCATTAAGATCTTCAATACGATAACAATTAAGTTTATCAATATTATTTACTTGTTGATTATCTAGAGCAACAATAATTGCCACCAAATCACCTTTATTAAATGGTTTACCACCACGTTCTAGCTGATTTTGAGCATAGGTTGTTGCTTGAATAACTTCTTTAAGTACTTTTACATCTTGACTTCCCTGTGATAACACATGATTTTCTATTGCACTTATTTCTTCTTTACGTTGTGATATAATATGATTTTGAACGTTTTTACGACGCTCCTTTTCATCTTTAGTTACACGACTTGAAGTTGATTGTTTAGCACCCATTCTTACTAATAAAATATATAGTACGTAAATAATTATTTTTTATAATTATTATAATTATAAAAGATGTATTGAAAAAATAAAATCATTTTTTTATATAAAAATGGATTATAAATATAGTGTTTTGAATATTACATTCCGAACATTGTTTCCATATATTTTTTGAAAGTAATTTATTATATATTATATCATTTTTTTCAAATCATTACTTGGAAACATTGTTCGGAAAACTGGTGTTTATTTAAATGAAATTACCTGAAATACCATATTTATTAAGCGCCGCTTTTGCCGCCTGTTGTTGTGCATCTCGTTTACTCTTTTGTGTTCCACTACCAATCAGTTTCCCATTAATATCATACACATTTACCTTAAATCGTCGCGTTACAATTCCTTGCTCATTTTTCACATTAATCGTTTCCACATCTTTATATACTGGCAACTTTCCATCAAAATTCTTTTGGAAATAAATCATCAATTGTTGCTTATAATTATCATCATGAATAATTAGTTGTGTAATATCAATATATTTCTCCATTAGTGAAACAATAAATCTATAACACATATCAAATCCACGCGCTTTATCATTTTTCCCAAAATCACACATCATTGAACCAATAAATCCTTCAAACGCATCTTCTAAAATTGTATTATTTTTCCGTGCATTACATACAATTTCTATATGCTTTGATACCATAATAAATTTATCAAATCGCAAATGTAACGCCAATTTTGATAGTGTTTCCGTTTTTACCAGTTTTGAACGCAATTTTGTTAAAAAACCTTCTTGCTGGTCATAATAACGATTATATAGATAATGAGCCATTACTGCTTGTAAAATACCATCTCCAAGCCATTCAAATGATTCAGATGATTCAGGTTGAAGAGGAAGAATTTGCGGATTATTTATAATATCTTCTTCATTTAATACTCCATAAAATTTTTCATTTTTATATAACTCTTCATTATTTTCACAATACGAATTATGAACAAATGCTTTTTGCCATAACGATAAATCACTTATTTCTTCTTCTATTCCACCTCGTTTTAACATATTTTGAATATTTTGCTTTGTTACATATATATTACTTTCATTGTATACTGGGTATATATTCTTTTCCATCTTTTCATATTCATCTTGACTAATCACCTTTAAATTTGATTCATACCCCATTTTTTATAAAAATACTTTTTATAAAATATTTAATTTTAATTTAAAATCAAAAATAGTTTATACTATTTTCTATAGTGATTTCTTTTATATTTCTTTTTTATATATCATTTTTTAATCTTTTTTTATAAAATAATATTTATTAACTATTTTTATATTTATTATTTATTATTTATTAAATTTCGCTTTTTGATAATATATCAATATTTGTTTTCGTACAATATCTTCCGATTTTTGCCCAGCTTTTAATATTACATTTCCACCATATAAAGCATAATATGAATCATCATCATCATACGGACCTAATACAATACTTATTTTATGATTTTTATGTAGCATATTTTCACTATCAAAATTTTCAGAAGTTTCCATAATTAAAGTATCCACATTATTATGTCTTTCTATATAACTTTTACTTATTTCATACATTTCACTACTTACATCTTTATCATTTGCATGTGATGCTAAATGATAGCTATTACATAAATCATTACCAATTTCAGTATGCGCATACTCTACAATAAAAAAATTTATATTTGTATGATTATATAAATCATTTAAGCGCAATTTCTTTATAAATTTCATTTTTATTTTTTATTTTTTATTTTTTTATTTTTTTACTTATTTTTTTATAATATTTTTTTTTAAATAATTATTTTTATTTTTTTAATTAAGCATTATTTACTTCTTCTTGATCGTCATCTTGATGATCTTCTTGTTCAACATCTTCAACATTTGAAGTATCCTTATCTTGATTTGTTTTAGGTACATATTTTTGATATAGTACCAGAACGGTATGTGTATCACTAATTGTAACAACATCAAATCTCATATGTTCAGTAATTTCGCTAAAAGCAAGTGTATGTCCATGTGTTCCTTCAGTTAGTGGTACAGGATCTGAACCAGCAACACGCATCGGAGCATTTGAAGTCATTACAAAATTTGTAATTCCATTTTCATTTTCCGACACATTTACACTTTGTACATCAAGTACTTGAATAAGCGCATCTTCATTTGTTAGTCCAGT